>Ga0315910_10000034_pt1 | contig 254744 bp, 229 predicted proteins | sample EdamamesoilMG_FD_204470 | JGI IMG/M metagenome (GOLD analysis project Ga0315910, IMG submission 204470) | Garden soil microbial communities collected in Santa Monica, California, United States - Edamame soil | ecosystem: Environmental > Terrestrial > Soil > Garden | place: USA: California...
TGATGCCTGGTGACAACATCACCATGGAGATCGAGCTCATCACGCCGGTGGCGCTCGAGGAGCAGATGCGCTTCGCCATCCGCGAAGGTGGCCGCACCGTCGGTGCCGGCGTCGTGACCAAGATCCTGGTGTGAGGTGAGCGGTGGCTCGGGCTCGTGATCGTCAAACTCGAGTCCCCGTCACCCTTGCGTGCACCGTCTGCGGAAGCCGCAACTACAAGACGACCCGATCAAAGGAAATGGAGGGGCAGCTCAGCTTGAAGAAGCACTGCCCCATGTGCGGAGTCCACACGCTTCACATCGACAGCAAGTGACACCCGGCGGCTTCTCGGAAGCGAGACCGTCGGGCACCACGGGAAAGAAGGTCCACTCGCGTGGGCCCTCGATACTGGGCCTGTGGCCCCCACGTCCGAAACGAGTCGTGGGGACTGCGGGCCTTGTCGCCCGAGGCATCGAGTAACTGTACAGGGGTATAGCTCAGTCGGTAGAGCAGCGGATTCCAAATCCGCAGGTCGGGAGTTCGAGCCTCTCTGCCCCTGCTCCCATCATCAGGAGTCCCTCAGCCGAAGGGGCCCACCAGGACCAAGAGAACAGGCCATGGCCGACGAAACCAAGCGAGACGAAGAAGCCGACGCTGGGACAGCCCAGGCGGAGGAGTCCCCGCAGACGAGCGAAGCTTTGGTCCAGAGCTCTGCCGAAGGCTTGGAAGACGCCGAAGGCGCTCCGGCCACCGGAGCACTCGGGGTCGAGCGCTACGTCCACGCGGCTTTCCTGGCCGCCGCGGTCGTCGCCGCCTACGTGCTCGGCAAGGTCCTGGCGGCCGGCTGGAGCTATCTCTTGGACTGGCCGGACGCCGTGCGGCAGTTTCCAGCATTGCTCGAATACACAGAAGAGCAACGCGGGAGCTTGACACTGCTCATCGGCGCAGTTCTGGGCGCCTTGCTCGTTTTGCGCTACTACCGCCGACCCTTCGTTCGGAATTGGGCCACGGGGGTCGCGGGCGAGCTGTCCCGCGTCACCTGGCCCAGCAAGGACGCGGTCACGAGCGGAACCGTCGTGGTCCTCGTGGCTGGTGCAGTCGCCACCTTCTATGTCGCCGTTCTCGATCGACTCTGGGGCTACCTCACCAACCTAGTCTACGGCACCTGATCGCTCCCCACAATCGACTCATAGATCGCTAGCTCACTCGGCTAGCTTGCTCGGGCCAAGGCAACTCGGCCAAGAGCGAGCGAGCCTCCCGGACCTCCCCGGACCTCCCCGGACCTTCCCTCACCTCCCCCTACGTCACCGAACGTGCCCACCGAGAGCACCATGTCCAGCGAAGCCAAAGCACAGGACGACGAGACCACCCAGGCGGATGCCTCCGCGGGAGGGGACCGTCCGATGAAGTGGTACGTGGCGACCACCTACTCGAACTACGAGAACAAGGTGAAGGCGGCCCTGCAGGAGCGGATCCGGCAGCACAAGATGGAAGACAAGTTCGGTGAGATTCTGATCCCCACCGAGCAGATCACGGAGACCACCAAGACCGGCAAGCAGCGCGTGCGCTCGCGTACGACGTTTCCTGGTTACCTCTTCGTGCAGATGCGCATGGGTGAGGAGGCCTGGCATCTGGTCAAGGAGACCGCGAAGGTCACCGGCTTCATCGGCAACAATCGCCCCCAGGAAGTGGAGCCGCCGAGCATCGAAGGCTTGCGGCGTGGCATCAGCGAGGGCGCGGTCAAGCCCAAGCCCAAGTACGAGTTCCACGAGGGCGACGAAGTCCGGGTGGTGGTAGGAGCGTTCGCGAACTTCTCCGGCACCGTTCAGGAAGTGAACGCCGACAAGCAAAAGCTCAAGGTCAAAGTCAGCATCTTCGGGCGCGATACCCCCGTCGAACTGAACTTCACCGACGTAGAGAAACGCTAACCCGCACAGGTTTCGCGCAGAGAAGAGTCATGGCTGCCTCCAAGAAGAAAATCACCGGTTACATCAAGCTGCAGATCCCTGCCGGCAAGGCGAACCCCGCCCCGCCGATCGGGCCCGCGCTCGGCCAGCAGGGCGTGAACATCATGCAGTTCTGCAAGGACTTCAACGCGCGCAGCCAGAAGCTGGGCGAGACGGTGGTTCCGGTCGTCATCACCGTCTACGCGGACCGGTCCTTCACCTTCATCATGAAGTCGGCGCCCGCCAGCATCCTGATCAAGCAGGCGCTGGGCTTGAAGGTGGGCAAGCCGGGTTCTGGCTCGAAGGAGCCGAACAAGCAGAAGGTGGGCAAGATCACCTGGGCGCAGCTCAAGCAGATCGCGCAGACCAAGCTCGAGGACATGAACGCCCACGAGGTGGAGGCGGCAGCCAAGAGCATCGCCGGTACGGCTCGCAGTATGGGTGTCGACGTCGTCGACTGACGCCCCTGCTCGAGAATCGCTCGCGAAAGCCCCAAAGATGATGACCTCGCCGTGCCGCGGCGCGCTGAGGTCGAAATGACTGGTCGGTGGCCACGATGACCACCAAAGGGCCAGGAGTCGAAAGACGAGAACCATGCCGAAAAAGATCGCAAAAAAGAGGAACGAGGCGCTCGCCGGTTTCGATAGGCAGAAGTTCCACTCAGTGGACGAAGCCGTCGCCGTCGTGAAGAAGCTCGCCTACGCCAAGTTCGACGAAAGCGTCGACATCGCGGTGCGCCTCGGGGTGAACCCCAAGCACGCCGATCAGATGGTGCGCGGTGCAGTCGTGCTGCCGCACGGCACCGGCAAGTCCATTCGGGTTGCCGTGTTCGCCAAGGGCGACAAGGAGAAGGAAGCCCGCGATGCCGGTGCCGACTTCGCCGGCGCCGACGAGCTGGTGAACCTGGTTCAGGGTGGAATGCTGGACTTCGACCGCGTCATCGCGACGCCCGACATGATGGGCGCCGTAGGTAAGCTGGGTCGTATCCTCGGTCCACGCGGCCTCATGCCCAACCCCAAGGTTGGCAGCGTGACCACCGACGTCGCCCGCGCCGTCAAAGAGGCGAAGGCCGGCAAGGTGGAGTACCGCGTCGACAAGGCTGGCGTCGTGCACGCCCGTATCGGCCAGAAGTCCTTCGATGGGACCAAGCTGACCGACAACGTTCGCGCCATGATGTCGGAGCTCGTTGCCAAGAAGCCGAGCACTGCCAAGGGCGTTTACATCCGGAGCGTCACGCTCTCGAGCACCATGGGTCCAGGCGTCCGTGTGGACACCTCGGACGCAGCTACTAGCGGGCAGGAGGAAGGCTAATGCTTCGCACCGAAAAGGAAGCTTCCGTTGCAGACATCCGCGCGACCTTCGCGCGCATGAGTTCGGCAGTGTTCGTGGACTACACGGGCATGACGGTCGAGGAAATCTCGAACTTGCGCTCGAAGTTCCGCGCGCGCGGCGTCGAGTACAAGGTGTTCAAGAACACTCTGGTCAAGAAGGCGCTCGCCGGCGAGAAGTTCGTCGACGCGCTGGCCAAGACGGCCCTTCGTGGCATGACTGGCGTGGCCTTGAGCTTCGAGGAGCCTTCGGCGGCCGCTCGCGTCGTCAAGGACTTCGTCAAGGAGAACGAGAAGCTCAAGATCAAGGGTGGCTTGATGGACGGTGCCGTCCTCACTGCCTCCGCGGTCGAGAACCAGCTCGCCACCTTGCCGAGCAAGGACGAGGCACGGGCCATGCTGCTGGCGACCATGAACGCGCCGGCGCAGACCTTCGTCCGCCTGCTCAACGCTCCCGCTCAACAGTTCGCTTTGGTCCTCGAGGCCAAGCGAAACAAGGGCTGAGTCGTCCTTACGGACCCGACCCAGCCATCAAGATCCCATGCCGCCGCCCGGCGGCATTCGAAGTCAACCTGACCCAAACAACGCAAGAAACGAAAACGAACGATATCGACCGCACTCGGCTCGCCGGTGCGGCAGTTCAAGGAGAGAGCTCAAATGCCGGAAATTACCAAGGACCAAGTGGTCGATTACCTGTCCAACCTGCCCGTGATCCAGATCGCCGAGCTGGTCAAGGAGTTGGAGTCGAAGTGGGGCGTTAGCGCTGCACCCGTCGCTGTGGCTGGCGTGGCCGCTGGCGGTGGTGGTGCTGCTGCAGCCGCTGAAGAAGAGAAGACCGAGTTCGACGTGATCCTCGCCGACGCTGGCGCGCAGAAGATCAACGTGATCAAGGTCGTGCGCGAGATCACGGGCCTGGGCCTCAAGGAAGCCAAGGACCTGGTCGAAGGCACCCCCAAGACCCTGAAGGAAGGCGTCTCCAAGGAAGAGTCTGCCGACCTGAAGAAGAAGCTCGAAGAGGCAGGCGCAAAGGTCGAGGTCAAGTAACTCGAACTTTGGCTCGTCAGGTGACTTCGAATCCCGTGGAAGGCCCCTGTTTCGCGAGAAGCAGGGTGCCCTTCCGTGGGCGTGTGCAATCGCGAGGGGATTGCCAGGCGGGATGGCGCGCTGCGTCTCCCGTCATTGCATTGTGCACGGCCCAGAGGGCCAGAGCGGTGACTCGCATGGTGACCGCGAAACAAGCAACGAGCGGCGGGCGCTGGCCGGAGGCCAACCCTAGCCGCTGGGACCTTCCTATTTGAGCGGTCCCGAGTGGCGGAAAACTCGGCTCGATGGCCTCGAGCAGGGTAACTGATTCCGCCGCATCCGCGTTTTTGGAGATAAAGATGGCGTCCAAGGTACAGTCAAACTTCCGGCACCGCACCAATCTCGGCAAGGTCCATTCGATCGTCGAGGTCCCGAACCTGATCGGCATCCAGAAGCGGAGCTACGACAAGTTCCTGCAGTCCGATGTCGTGCCGAAGGTTCGCGAGGACATCGGCCTCGAGGGCGTGTTTCGCAGCGTATTCCCCATCCGTGATTTCGACGGGACGAGCGAGCTCGTCTACGTGGGGTACAACCTCGAAAAGCCCAAGTACGACGTGGACGAGTGTCGCCAGCGCGGCATGACGTACGCCGGTCCCATCAAGGTCACCACGCAGCTCATGGTGTACGACGTCCGCGAAGGCGGCGAGCGCATCGTGCGCGACATCAAGGAGCAAGAGGTCTACTTCGGCGAGATTCCGCTGATGACCGAGACCGGCACCTTCATCATCAACGGTACCGAGCGCGTCGTCGTCTCGCAGCTTCACCGTAGCCCCGGCGTGTTCTTCGATCACGACAAGGGCAAGACTCATTCCTCGGGGAAGCTGCTCTATTCGGCACGCGTCATCCCCTACAGCGGCTCGTGGCTCGACTTCGAGTTCGACCACAAGGACATCATCTACGTGCGCATCGACCGCCGCCGGAAGATGCACGCCACCGTGCTCCTTCGCGCGCTCGGCTACAGCACCCAAGAGCTGCTCAACTACTTCTACGACACCGAGACGATCGCCATGGAGAAGGGTGGCACCTTCTCCAAGGCCATCGAGTACGATCTGCTCCTCGGTCAGCGCGCCACGCGCGACATCAAGGCGGACGGCAAGGTCCTGATCCGTCGCAACACCAAGTTCACCCGCGCCTCCATCAAGAAGCTGAAGGAGTCGGGCATCGAGAATCTCTCGCTCGACATCGAGGACCTGGTAGGCAAGGTCAGCGCCGAGGACGTCGTCGACAAGGAGACCGGCGAAGTCTTGATGGAGTGCAACGAAGAGGTGACCGAGCTGGCCCTCGAGCGCCTGCGTGAAGCCGGCGTCGAGGCCTTCAAGACGCTCTTCATCGACGGCCTGAACGTGGGCTCGTACCTGCGCGACACCCTGATCGCCGACAAGACGACGACGACCGAAGACGCCATCATGGAAGTCTACCGTCGCCTGCGTCCCGGTGACCCACCGACGCTCGAGACGGCCAAGCTGCTGTTCCACAACCTGTTTTTCAATCCCGAGCGCTACGACCTGTCGGCCGTTGGCCGCCTGAAGCTGAACTACAAGTTCTACCGTGACGTCGCCGAAGAAGACCGTCCGCCCCTCGAGCAGCGCACGCTGACCGAGCGCGACATTTTCGAGACGGTGCGCCACCTGATCGAGCTCAAGAACGGCCGCGGCAGCGTCGACGACATCGATCACCTCGGTAACCGCCGCGTCCGCGCGGTGGGCGAGCTGATGGAGAATCAGTACCGCATCGGCCTCGTGCGCATGGCTCGCGCCATCAAGGAGCGCATGAGCGTGTCGCAGGAAATCGACACGCTGATGCCGCACGACCTGATCAACGCCAAGCCCGTCGGCGCGGTGGTGAAGGAGTACTTCGGCTCCAGCCAGCTGTCGCAGTTCATGGACCAGACCAATCCGCTGTCCGAGGTGACCCACAAGCGTCGCTTGTCGGCACTCGGGCCTGGTGGCCTCACCCGCGAGCGCGCCGGCTTCGAGGTGCGCGACGTTCACGCCACGCACTACGGCCGCATCTGCCCGATCGAGACGCCGGAAGGTCCGAACATCGGCCTCATCGCCTCACTCTCCACGTTCGCCCGCGTGAACGAGTACGGCTTCGTCGAGACGCCCTACCGTCATGTCGACGGCGGCAAGGTCAGCGAGAAGGTGACCTGGTTCAGCGCGCTCGAGGAAGAGGGCAAGTACATCGCTCAAGCTTCGGCTCCCACGGGTGCAGATGGCGTCTTCCGCGATTCGGTCGTGTCGTCCCGCTTGAACGGTGACTTCCGCATGGCCATGGCGGACCAGATCCAGCTGCAAGACATCGCGCCGAATCAAATGGTGTCGGTGGCAGCAGCTCTCGTGCCGTTCCTCGAGCACGACGACGCCAACCGCGCACTCATGGGCGCCAACATGCAGCGCCAGGCCGTTCCGTGCCTGCGTTCGGAAGCACCCTTCGTCGGCACGACGATGGAGCTCCACGTGGCCATGGATTCGGGCGTGTGCGCCGTCGCGCGACGTGACGGCGTGGTCGAGAGCGTCGACGCCGAGCGCGTCGTGGTTCGCGCCACGACGGGTCAGGACGGCGACGAGGTGCCGGACATCTATCACCTGCACAAGTACCAGCGCTCGAACCAGAGCACCTGCTACACGCAGAAGCCGGTCGTTCTCCCCGGTGAGATCGTCAAGGCGGGTGAAGTGCTGGCTGACGGCCCGGCCGTCGACTGCGGTGAGCTCGCGCTGGGCCAGAACGTGCTCGTCGCGTTCATGCCCTGGCAGGGTTACAACTTCGAAGACTCAATCCTCATCAGCGAACGCATCGTGAAGGAGGACGTCTACACGTCCGTCCACATCGAAGAGTTCGAGTGCGTCGCTCGCGACACCAAGCTGGGTAAGGAAGAGATCACCAAGGACATCCCCAACGTCGGCGAAGAGGCCCTGAAGGACCTCGACGACGCGGGCGTGGTCCGCATCGGCGCCGAAGTGAAGCCCGGCGACATCCTCGTCGGTAAGATCACTCCCAAGGGCGAGAGCCAGCTCAGCCCCGAAGAGAAGCTCCTGCGTGCCATCTTCGGTGAGAAGGCGGGCGACGTTCGCGACAGCTCGCTCAAGGTTCCCCCCGGTGTGGGCGGCATCGTGATCGACGCGCGCATCTTTTCGCGCAAGGGCACCGAAAAGGACGAGCGTGCTCGTGCCATCGAGGATCAGGAGCGCGCCAAGCTCGAGCGGACCCGCGACGAAGAGGTCAAGGTCATCCGTGACAGCTTCTATCACCGCATGAAGACGGTGCTCACCGGCAAGACCACCACGGGCAACCTGGTGGACGATGCTGGTAAGACGCTGATCGGCAAGGGTGAGAAGCTCACGGCGAAGGTCCTCGACGGCGTGCCCCGTAAGTACTGGGGCGAGGTTCCGGTCGACTCGGACGCCGACAAGGTGGCCCAGCTGCTGCACGATCTCGAAGAGGTCATTCGCGCCCGCGAAGAGCACTTCCGCGAGAAGATCGAGCGCCTCAGCCGCGGCGACGAGCTGCCGCCGGGCGTCATCAAGATGGTGAAGGTCTACGTCGCCATCAAGCGCAAGCTGCAGGTGGGCGACAAGATGGCCGGTCGCCACGGCAACAAGGGTGTGGTCAGCCGCATCCTGCCCGAGGAAGACATGCCGTACCTCAAGGACGGCACGCCGGTCGACATCGTGCTCAATCCGCTCGGCGTGCCGAGCCGCATGAACGTCGGGCAGATTCTGGAGACGCACCTCGGCTTGGCGGCGCGTGAGCTCGGTGTTCGCATCGGACGCGCGCTCGATGCTGGCTTCAGCCCAGAGAAGGTGCGCGAGCGCATCAGCGACGCGTACAAGGCCGATCCGAAGTTCCAGGGACTCATCAAGGCGATGTCGGAGGACGAGGTCATGACCTTGGCCAAGAAGCTGCGCCGTGGCGTGTTCTTCGGCACACCGGTGTTCGACGGTGCCAACGAGGAGCAGATCAAGCAGGCGCTGACGACGGCTGGTCTCTCGGCCAGCGGGCAGCAGATCGTGTTCGACGGTCGGACGGGCGAGCCGTTCGACAACGAGGTCACGGTGGGCGTGATGTACATGCTCAAGCTGCACCACTTGGTGGACGACAAGATTCACGCGCGCTCGATCGGTCCCTACTCGCTCGTCACCCAGCAACCGCTGGGCGGCAAGGCGCAGTTCGGCGGTCAGCGCTTGGGTGAAATGGAAGTCTGGGCCATGGAAGCCTACGGCGCTGCCTACGCGCTGCAGGAGTTCCTCACGGTCAAGAGCGACGACGTCCAAGGTCGAACTCGCATGTACGAGTCGATCGTGAAGGGCGAGTACGCCCTCGAAGCCGGCCTGCCCGAGAGCTTCAACGTCTTGCTCAAAGAGCTTCAGTCGCTGTGCCTCAACGTCGAGCTCGTCGAAGCGCCAGGCCTCGCGCCGGTGGCCGCCGAGGAGTGAAAGCGGGGCCCGGCCGCGACCCTGGGTCGCGACGGGCCTTTCACTCCCCCTCCTCACCTCAGAATTTTCAATCGTTCGATCTAGCTGCTGTTTCCGGAGTCCCCAGCCATGCGTGACATCTTTTCGTTTTTCGAGAAGCCCAAGGATCCGCTTTCCTTTTCTGCGATTCGCATCTCCCTCGCTAGCCCCGAGAAGATCCGCGAATGGTCGCACGGCGAGGTGAAGAAGCCCGAGACCATCAACTACCGCACGTTCAAGCCCGAACGGGACGGCCTTTTCTGCGCCAAGATCTTTGGCCCCGTGAAGGACTACGAATGCATCTGCGGCAAGTACAAGCGCATGAAGCACCGCGGCATCGTGTGCGAGAAGTGCGGCGTCGAGGTCATCCAGTCCAAGGTGCGTCGTGAGCGCCTGGGCCACATCAACCTGGCCACGCCGGTTGCCCACATCTGGTTCTTGAAGAGCCTGCCGAGCCGCATCGGCAACATCCTCGACATCACGCTGAAGGACCTCGAGAAGGTTCTCTATTGCGAGGCGTACATCGTCACCGACGCCGGTGAGACCGGCCTCGGTGAAGGCGAAGTCCTGAGCGAGGAGCGCTACGCGCAGCTCTGCGACGAGTACGGCGACGACAAGTTCGACGCACAGATGGGCGGCGAAGCCATCGTCGAGATGCTGCGCAAGGTCGACGTGCACGGCCTGTCGGAGTCGCTGCGCCAGGAGCTCGACGGCGCGACCAGCGAGGCGAAGCGTAAGAAGCTCGCCAAGAGACTGAAGGTCCTCGAGGCCTTCCGTGGGAGCGGCAATCGCCCAGAGTGGATGATGCTGTCCGTCATCCCGGTTCTGCCGCCCGACCTGCGTCCGCTGGTGCCGCTGGACGGCGGCCGCTTCGCGACCTCGGATCTGAACGATCTCTACCGTCGCGTCATCAATCGCAACAACCGCCTCAAGCGCCTGCTCGAGCTGAACGCTCCGGAAATCATCATCCGGAACGAGCGGCGCATGCTGCAGGAAGCTGTCGATGCCCTGTTCGACAACGGTCGCCGCGGCAAGACGATCACTGGCCCCAACAAGCGTCCGCTCAAGTCCTTGAGCGACATGCTGAAGGGCAAGCAGGGTCGCTTCCGCCAGAACCTGCTCGGCAAGCGCGTCGACTACTCCGGTCGTTCCGTGATCGTGGTCGGCCCCACGCTCAAGCTGCACCAGTGCGGCCTACCGAAGAAGATGGCGCTCGAGCTGTTCAAGCCGTTCATCTACAACAAGCTCGAGGAGCGCGGCTTCGTCAACACCATCAAGAGCGCCAAGAAGATGGTGGAGAAGGAGCGTCCCGAGGTGTGGGACATCCTGGACGAGGTCATCAGCGAGCATCCCGTGATGCTCAACCGCGCACCGACGCTGCATCGTCTGGGTATTCAGGCGTTCGAGCCGGTGCTGATCGAAGGCAAGGCGATCCAGCTGCATCCGCTGGTCTGCGTGGCCTTCAACGCCGACTTCGACGGTGACCAGATGGCGGTACACGTGCCGCTCTCGGTCGAGGCACAGATGGAAGCTCGCGTGCTCATGATGAGCACGAACAACATCCTGTCGCCCGCCAGCGGCAAGCCCATCATCAACCCGACGCAGGACATCGTGCTCGGCCTCTACTACGCGACGCGCGAGCGTCGTTACGACAAGGGCTGCTTCCGTGAAGGCCTGGGCCTGAAGGACAACAAGCTCGCTGGACACCTGCGCGGCTACTACTCGTCGGTCGAAGAGGTGCGCATGGCCTACGACCACGGCCACGTGGGCCTGCACGCCGGTATCAAGGTGCGCCTGGTCGAGGTCGACAAGGAGGGCAACGAGAGCACTCGTACCGTGCAGACCACGGTGGGACGCGTGCTGATCAGCGAAGTTCTGCCTCCGGGCGTGCCGTTCGAGGCCGTCAACAAGGTGCTGAACAAGAAGGCGCTCAGCCAGCTGATCGACGTCTGCTACCGCATCAACCGCAACAAGGACACCGTCCTCTTGGCGGACCGGCTGCGCAACCTCGGCTACGAGTTCTCGACTCGCGCAGGCTGCTCCGTCTGCATGGATGACATGATCATCCCGCCCAAGAAGAAGGAGTTGGTCGACGAAGCACAGGCTCAGGTCGAGAAGGTCCTCGAGCAGTACCAGGAAGGCCTCATCACCTCGGGCGAGCGCTACAACAAGGTCGTCGACATCTGGGCCAGCGTGGCTGACCGGGTGACCGAGGAGATGATGAACGGGATCGGTAAGGAGACCGTCATCGATCCGGAGACGGGCGACAAGAGCGAGGAATCGAGCTTCAACCCGATCTACATCATGGCCGACTCCGGCGCGCGCGGTTCGACGCAGCAGATGCGTCAGCTGGCAGCCATGCGCGGCCTGATGGCCAAGCCGTCGGGCGAAATCATCGAGACGCCGATCATCGCCAACTTCCGCGAAGGTCTCAGCGTGCTCCAGTACTTCGTGTCGACGCATGGTGCCCGTAAAGGCTTGGCCGACACGGCGCTCAAGACGGCCAACTCCGGCTACCTCACGCGGCGTCTGGTGGACGTGGCGCAGGACTCGGTCATCACCGAGATCGACTGCGGCACCTTCGACGGCATCCGCGTGGCGAAGCTCGAGGAAGGCGGAGACGTCATCCAGCCGCTCAGCGACCGCATCCTGGGCCGCGTCACGCTGGAAGAGGTCGTGGATCCGCTCACGGGCGAGACGCTCGTGGCCGCCAACAGCTTCCTCGACGAGGAGACCGTGCGCCGCATCGACGACGCTGGCATCGAAGAGGTCGTCATTCGCTCCGTGCTCACCTGCCAGACGCGCCGAGGCGTGTGCGGCATGTGCTACGGCCGCGACCTGGCACGTGGTTACCAGGTCAACGTCGGCGAGGCGGTGGGCATCATCGCAGCGCAGTCGATTGGCGAGCCGGGAACGCAGCTCACGATGCGTACGTTCCACATCGGTGGTGCTGCTGCGCGCGGTAAGATCGAGGCCAACAAGCTGGAGCTCCGCACCGAAGGTACGGTCCGCCTGCGCAACGTGAACCTCGTGAAGCGCAAGGACGGCATGAACGTCATCATGAATCGCCACGGCGAGCTCGTGGTGGTGGACGACACCGGCCGCGAGCGCGAGCATCACCGCCTGCTCTACGGAGCGTCGGCTCTGGTGCAGGACGGCGACCACGTGAAGCCCGGCCAGGCCGTGGCCGAGTGGGACCAGTTCGCGCAGCCAATCCTCACCGAGGTAGGCGGCATCGTGAAGTACGGCGACCTGGTCGAAGGCGTCACGGTGGTCGAGAAGGTGGACGAGGTCACCGGCCTCAGCCGCAAGATCGTCGTCGAGTCACGCGCCGCCGATCTGCGCCCGCGCATCACCATCGTCGATCCCGAAACGGGCGAGGCAGTGCGATTGCCGCTGTCGGGGCTCGAAGCCCGCTACTTGCTGCCGGTCGGCGCCAACATCGTTGCTGGCGAGGACATGGCCATCACTCCGGGCGAAGAGCTCGCACGTATGCCGCGCGAAACCACCAAGGTGCAGGACATCACCGGCGGTCTCCCGCGCGTCGCGGAGCTGTTCGAGGCTCGTCGTCCCAAGGACCACGCCATCATCGCCGAAATCGACGGTGTGGTGGACTTCGGCAAGGACACCAAGGGCAAGCGCAAGATCACGGTCACGCCGCTCAGCCTGGACGGCAACCTGCTCGAGGATCAGTCGCGCGAGTACCTGATTCCCAAGGGCAAGCACATCCAGGTGCAGCCTGGTGATCACGTGCGCGCCGGCGATCCGCTGCAGGACGGTCCCGCCAACCCACACGACATCTTGCGCGTGAAGGGCGAAAAGGAGCTGGCGGCCTGGTTGGTCAACGAAATCCAGCAGGTTTACCGGCTGCAAGGCGTGACCATCAACGACAAGCACATCGAAGTGATCGTGCGCCAGATGCTGCGCCGCGTGCGCATCAAGGATCGCGGCGACACGAACTTCCTCCCCGACGAGCAGGTCGAGAAGTACCTGTTCGAGACGGAGAACGAGCGTGTGCTGGCGCGCAGTGGTCGCCCCGCAGTGGCCGAGCCGATGCTGCTCGGTATCACCAAGGCGTCGCTCTCCACCGAGTCGTTCATCAGTGCTTCGTCCTTCCAGGAGACGACCAAGGTGCTCACCGAGGCCGCCATCCACGGCAAGACGGACGACCTGGCTGGCATCAAGGAGAACGTCATCATGGGCCGCCTGATCCCGGCTGGTACTGGTCTGCCGGCGTACAAGCGCTTGCGCCTGGTGACGGAGGACGGCGAGCGGTTCCATCCGCCGGCGCTCCAGAAGCCGGTCCCGGTGGCGCAGCTGGCCGAAGAAGCCTGAGCCCCCTGGGTTCAGCGCTAGGTGCCCCGAAGCCCCCGTCCTCTGGGGGGTTCGGGGCATTCCTCTTCTTGGACCTGCTCGATCGGCGTCTCGATTGCCGGGACCTGTAGGCACGCCCCGCGCGGACTGGCATCATCCGCGCGGTTTCATGCGCTATCCACTTCGCTCGGTCGTTTTGCTCCTCTTGGTGTGGCTCCCGCTCCTTTCGGGGTGTCGCGCCCCGGCAGGTGGTGAGGGAGAGCTGCTTTCCGGCAAGACCCCCATCAAGAGCGAAGGGGTCGTGCATGCAGAACGCCTCAACGACGGCCTGGTTCCGCCCGCTGGGTCCGCCTGGGACTCGAACCGCACCGCGCAGTTTCGCAGTCAGCGCGCCTTCGTCATTTACGACTTGGGTCGCGAGGTCCGAGTGGAAGCCGCCGACCTACTCGGCGACAACAACGACGAGTACGAGCTCCTTCTTTCGACTGACGGGCAGAAGTTCGAGCGGGCGTGGCTCGCGCGCCGCGATTCCCAAAGTGGCGTGCGCTGGCGACGAAGCACGGACATCGGTAAGAGCGGTCGCTACGTCAAGCTGGGAGTTCGCGCCGGCGACCAGGGACTCAGCGTTGCGGAGCTGAGTTTGCGCTCCGACGCGAAGACCAGTCCGAGCGTCCGTGCGGTCACTGCCGACGATGACGTCCTGGCCTTTCGTCACAAGCTGATCTTGCTCGCCACATTGGCCCTGGTGACGGTGCTGTTCGCGCAGAAGCGCGCGGGCATCTTGTGGAACTTGGCGCTCACGGCGCTGTTCGGGGTCGGCGTTTACCAGGCTCTCGGCGCGTTCCAGGAGGCCTACCCCGTGGCGGCCGTCGACGTCAGCCTGGGGCGCGGCCTGTCGGCCATCATCGCGCTCGGTGTCGTGGCACGTGAAGCCTTCTCACCGCGGCGCTTGCCCGGGTTTACTCCGCTCCATCTCGTGCAGCTCGGCCTCGCCGCAGCGCTCGCCATTGCCTGCTTCTTCAACCTGGGGAATCCTCAGTTTTACGACGCGAAGGCCAAGGAGCCGAGCATCGTCCACAACTACGACATGCGGGTGTACTACCCGGTGGCCAAGTACTTCGACGAGCTCCGCTACGATGGGCTCTACTTGGCGAGCGTTCTGTCTTACGCGGAGGAGCACGGCGGCCTCGAGACGCGTCAGATCCAGGAGACCGAGCTGCGCGATCTGCGCGATCATCGCATGCGTCGCGTGCGTGAGGTCATGTCCGAGTTTCCCGGCATTCGCGCGCGCTTTTCGGACGCGCGTTGGGCCGAGTTCAAGCGCGATATGCAGTACTTCTGGGACACGATGGGCCCGGGCGGGTACCTCGGCAGCATGCGCGACCACGGCGGCAATGCGACACCCCTGTGGCTCACGATCGCTCACCTGCTGTTTTTCAGTACCAACGCCTCCAACGAGGTGCTGATCTGGGCGGCAGCGCTCGATCCCCTGCTGCTCTTGCTCTTTGCCATCGCTACGTGGCGTTCGTTCGGCGCGCGCACAGCGCTCGTGGCGCTGGTGGTTTTTGGCGCCAACGACTTCTACATGTTCGGCTCCAACTGGGCCGGCGCCACCTTGCGCAATGACTGGATGGTCTATCTGGGTCTGGGCGCCTGCGCGCTCAAGACGGAACGCTTCCGGCTCGGCGGCGCGCTCTTGGCCTTTTCGGCCCTCATTCGCGCCTTCCCAGCCATCTCTCTGGTCGCACTGGGGATTCCCGTTGCCTACTACCTGGTGGGGCAGCAGCGTGAACACGGCCGACTGCCCAGCTGGAAGAAGTTCCAAGCCGAGCAGAAGTGGTTTCTCGACGCGGCGCTCGGAGCGACGGCGTTCGTCGTGTTCTGCTTGGTGGTCTCCTCGGTCATCCTGGGCGTGGATTCCTGGCCGCTCTGGGTGAAGAAGATCACGAGCTTCAACGCATCACCGCATGTCAATCACATTTCGCTTCTCACGATGACGTCGGGGTCGGAGGGCATCCAGCAGCTCGTGTTGCGGCAACGCCTGCCCCTCCACGTGGGGGCCATCTTTGCGTACGTGGTCTTGGCGGTGTGGGCTGCCTATCGTCGGCCGCCGCACGTGGCTGCGCTCTTGGGTATCCTTCTGATGCCGGTGCTGCTCTACCCGGCCAACTACTACATTCATTTCGTCTTCTTGCTGGTGCTCTTGGTCGACGAGCCGCTGGCCGGGTTGACCCAGCGAGCCCGCGAGACGAGCGGCCGCGTGTGGATCGCCGTGCTCGGCCTGTGCGCAGCGCAGTACTTCACCGTGAAGGAACAGGCGCTCGACCTGCACTTCTACAACGCCAGCGTGCTCTTGATGGTCGCGACCTTCTTCATTCTGTGGGCGCTGTTGCCGCGTGATGAAGAGGGCGAGCTGCTCTTGCCCGCGCTGCTCTTCCGTGGGCTCGATGGGCGCGGAGCAAGCGGCGTCGGCAGCGCCGACGTCGTGACTGCTGGCGAGAGCTCCGAACCCTCTGCGTCCGACGATATCCCTGCTGAGGATCCTGCCCCGAGCACGCGCGGCAGCGGGACTGCGATCGAGGTCAGTGATGCGTCTTCGGATGTCAGCGCTGCTTCGACCGAAGGCGGAGCGGGAGCGGGGCGTTTGGTCGCACCTGCAGCGGACGCCGGCGAATCCAAACAGAACTAGTCGCGCCCACGACGCCACGTCGTCTCGCCAGCGTTGCCTCGCGAGCCCAGTGTTTGGCCGGCCGGACTACGCGAAGTCGGGCCGGAGTGCGCACGCGCTAGAGCGCCCATGCGGCTGTTTTCGTTCGATTCCTGCCGACTCCCGGTGCGGGCACACGCACTCACGGAACGGGCAGGAACTCGCGCAGACGTTGCGTGACCGCTCGGGATCTTTGCGTGGGAATCGGGCGTACCCTGCGTCTCATGAACAAGATGGCGAATCTCGAGCGAGCGGTGGGATTGCGAGAGGACGGCGGAATATCCAGCGTGGACGCGGCGGCGCTGCACCGGAGCATCGTGGTGAAGCTGGCTGCGCAGGGCTTCGAGGTGCCGGCGGCGACGGAAGAAGGCAGCCTCCTCGAGCTCGCTGGCGACTTGTTCCTCCGCTATGCGGAGCAAACGCGGCAGCTGACAGGACAGCTTTCCCCCGTGGATGCGCGCATCCAGGCATTCCTGAACGAAATGCTCGCGCCGACCGGAGAGAAGGTCGCGTTGCCGAGCCAGACGTTGCTCCTGGATCGATACGGCTTGGCACGCGAGCTCAGTCTGCTTGCAGGGGGCAGCGAGTATCACAACTCCGAAGTGTCGAGCTATCGCCTGTCGAACGGCGTGCTGCACAATCCCGTCAACGATCGCCGGACCACGAAAGGTGTCTTCCACGTCGTCGAGGCCGGCTTGCCGGTGCCGGGTGACAAGGTGCCCGTGCCGCTCCTGGCCTTTGCGCGCTTGCTCAAGGCCGCGTTCGTGGCGCCGCCCGAGCTCCTGACGCTGCCGTTCACCTCGGATTGGCCTGCTCCGGCGCAAACGATGGTGTCTCTCCTGCTCCGGCCGCTCGTGTGTCCGGAGGTGCCGGGCGTTCGCCCAGAGAAGCGGATGGAGATCCGCTTCTTCGCGCCGGGCGGTCTGGTGTCGAACCTCGACTTCGTCGAGAGCATCTTCGGCAACGCGGGCGACCCGCACCTGCCGGAGAACGATGCTGCGCTCGATGTTCGCCATTGGACGGGCCACACCGGGTGCGTCGTCTTGGCGCCGCATCTGCGAAAGCTTCGTAAGCGCGACTTGGGGCTGCCCCATACTTCCGACGCCACGGAGAGCCAGCGGGCGCACGGCATGTGCTGGGCCGAGCCGCACGAGCTCTACAACGGGGGCAAGGCGTTCAAGATCGTGCTGCGCGACGAGCGGGGCATCATGGTGACCATCCTGGCCGACAACTACTTCGGCTATTGTAAGAAGGAGGTCAAAACGCAGATCAGTCTGTCTGCGAACCTCAGCGGGTTGGCCGAGGAAGAGCATTCCGGCGGAGCGCTCGCCTTCTCGGCGTACGGCCTCGGTACGCGCTTCCTGCCGGATCAGCGGATCGTGGGTACGGACCATAGCTTCGCCGAGGCCGTGAAGCTGCTTGGGGACACCGTCACGGTCCACGAGCAGGGCTACGCCACCGACAAGCGGTTTCCGAGTCTGCACATCTTGCCTGAAGACATGGAGGTGGACCTCGCTTCGCAAAGCGCGCGCTGGACGCATCGTGGGCAGGAGCAATCCATTCGCATTCTGCCGGGGGAGGTGTACCTGCACCCGAGTGGCTACAAGGTTCGCCTGGAGAAGCACCCGTCGGCACCTAGCTGGCGTTTGATTGGCACGGTCCCGGAAGGAACCTTCTGTCACAAGCCGTGTACGGTGTCGGGCGGCGGCAAGAGCGAGATTTCGAAGAGCCTGACCGACGCCATCCTGTACGGACCCATCTACGTGGGTGACTACGACCGGGACATGGACCAGGTGCAGGAGATCATTCAGCGGGACTACGGCGCATGCTTGCGGCCGGAGCTCCGCGAGACGCAAGCCGATCCGCGACGGCTCGTTTTGTCGAGCGAGCGCTCCCTCGGCTCGGTCATCAAGCTGCTGACTCCGAACCCCAATCTCTACACGGACGAACACAACGCATACCTCGCCGCGATTCCGAATCATGTGCGGGCGATCGTCTTTGCCATCAAACGCTTCTACCACCCCGAATGGGGCAGCGATTGGCGGAAGCACTTTGCCGTCGACACGGTCAACGGCGCGCCCGGACACGAGCTCAAGCTCGACGGGCGCCAGCTCGTTGGCTGCTACCTGCGAGTAGGCCTTTGGAAGAACGGGGCCTGGCGCACCTACAAGCTGCGGCAAGATTTCATCTCGGCCGACAAGGTACAGATGGAGGATGACATCACGGTGAGCACCGTGGTTCCCCAAAGCCAGCTGCCCGGCTTACCGCGGGAGTACTCCGCCCACCCCAGCCTGAAAATCGCCGAGAACTGCGAGTATCGCCTGTTTCAGCGGCCCGATGACGCCATCCATCCGGGGTTCGACAAACAGACCGAGAAGGACATGTCCGAGCGCGGGCTCTTCGTCTCCAACTTTCAGCCGCTCGCTGCGGCGGAGATGCGTGACCTCACCGAACAGGTGATGCTGTTCGATTCCTTCACCGAGCCGATGAAGGACCACATGCGCCAGGCGGCCAGCAGCGGTACCTACGACATTTGTTCGGCCAAGCCGCGTCTCGTCGCCGGCAAGCCCAGCAAGAACCCACGCTATCTCCAGGTGCGGCCGGACGTATCGCGACCGCGCGATCGCTATCTGGCCGAGCTCGGCGCGCGCCTCTACCGGCGCATTCCCGTCGACCAGGCCGTCGTGTTTCCCGTCATCAGCGTGCTCAGTGGGAGGCGCAACAACCCACCCGACGAGATCGATGGCGTGCGCATTCGACCGCTCGCCGTCTATAACCCCATTCACTACCAGGAGCTGCCCGAGCTCTTCATGGACTACATCTGCTCGGTGACGGGAAAGTCGCCGAGCACGACGGGTGCGGGCTCTGAAGGGGCGCTCACCAAGGGCCCCTTCAATGCCATCTTTGCCACGGCAGATTTGAACAATGCTCTCGTGTCGATGCTGCTCACGGGCTACGGGGGCTTCAGCACGGCTGCGGGGTGGGTGGGCCCTGGTTGTCGGGTCGACCACGACATCAGCCTGCTCATTCCAGAAGTCTGGTGCCGACTGTTTCCCGAGGAGCGCGATCCGGCACGCATGATTGCTCGCGGCGAGCTGGAGCGGATCGACGACTTCGACTTCGATGGTCGTCGCGTGCTGGCCAGTCGCCTCGGGTACCGCATCACGGCGCGCTTCGTGCACACGTACTTCGGTCGTGTGTTCGATAACCCCGTAGCCGTCTTCAATGAGGAAATCCTCCGTCCGGAGACGCAAGACCTGGGCGTCTTTGCCGATGGTGTGAACAACATCGTCGAGGCGCAGGAGGCGAGTGCGCGACAGTACTTCGACGATGGCAGCATCGACGCCGCATGCCCGCCGCTTCGCGCTCTTTTGCACATCATGGCTTTCGGTGAGTTCGAAGGGCGCACCATCGAGGACCCGACGATTCGTCAGCTCTTCACGCGGGAGGCTTTGCTATCCAGCGATTGGTACCAGAAGCGGCTCTTGACCAAACAGGCACGTGAGGTGGCCCTCTGGACCCGTCACGTGCAGTCGCTGGAGAGTTTTGCGGCGCGGCCGGGCTATGCAGCAGAGGCGGCGCGACTCGGCATTGCTGCGACCTTGCATGCGGCGCGTGCAGAGCGGGACCGCGTCGCATCTGCTGGCTATTTGCAGGAGCTCGTTGGAACCTTGGGTGCGGATCCGATCCTCCCCGGTTCGGACGTTGCGGTCAGCGAGCCCGCCGAGAGTGGCGTGAGCGATGGTCGCGGCGGCCAGCAGATGGCCATGAACTGAGTATGTCGAACACGAATCTCGAGCCCGCCCTGCGCGACCGAGCCCTCGCGGCTCTCCTTCTCACTGGGCCGCTGGCGCTGGTGGGGGAATTGCTGGTCAGCCGCACCCACCATCGCCCTTTGGGCGCGGCGACGTTCGCTTCGCTGGCACTGCTCGGCCTGGTGCTGGTGTCGGCGCTGGCCTTCCAAGGGCGCGCGCTCTCGGGGGCGCGGAGCTCATGGCAAGCGCTGGCCTGGGCGCTCGGGGCGGCCAGCGTTCTTTGCGCCCTCATCCGGGCGGTGGCGACCGGAGGAGCATGATCCCCGGTTGACGCTCCCGGGAGCCGGACATAACTTCGATTGGTTGTGCCCAAGCGCTTCGATGAACTTTCTCCTGAGCGCTTGGGCAGGCACCCGGCATGGCCTCCACTCCGGGCATTTGGGGGGGTGGCGCGCGCGGTCCGACGGCTGATCGGCGTCTTCGCCGTGGTCCTGGCGGCGTTCATCTCGGCGTCCCCTGCGTTCGCGACGGTGACGGAGGGGGCTCCGGCGCAGGCGCTCGGGCGGATCCCCGCTGATTTCAGTCGGCTCGATGTGGGCTGGCTGGTGATCGACTACCACCCGTCGTTGGCCGTGTCCGCGCGGCGCCTGTCCGAAGTTGGGGCGGAGTCTCGCCAGGAGCTCCAGGCGCTGCTCGGTGAGCCGGTGCTCGGCAAAGTGACCACGCGCTTGGGCCGAACTGCGGGCGAGATGGAGCTGCTCGCTCCGCCGGGTGCGCGTTTGCCGAAGTATGCGGCGGGCGTGGCGTTCTCGGAGCAGGGCTTGATCCTGCTCACCGATAGTCCGCGGCACCCCGGCGAGCAGCATGACCTCGGGCAGGCGTTTCGGCACGAGCTGGCGCACGTTGCGCTCCACGAGGCCGTTGGTCGCGAGCGCATCCCGCGCTGGTTCAACGAAGGCTTTGCCGTACACACCTCCGGTGAGGCGGAGACGGCGCGCATCCAGGCGCTATGGACGGCGACCGTCGCCGATACCTTGATTCCGCTGGCTCGTCTGGGCGACAGCTTTCCCGCGGGTGATACGGAAGCCAGCGTCGCCTACGCGCAGTCGGCCGATCTGGTGCGCTTCTTACTCAAGGGTGACCAGGAACACCGCTTCACCGACCTCTTGCAGCGCTTGCAAGCGGGACAGTCGTTCGAGCATGCGATTTCGGATGCTTACGGCACGACGACGTTCGCGCTCGAGCGGGATTGGAGGCGCGATCTCGCGAAGCGCTACACGTTCTGGCCGGTGCTCTTTGGCGGCTCCCTCGTGTGGGTGCTCGGGCTCGCTCTGCTCATCTGGGGCTATGTGAAGCGCAAGCAGCGCGCGCGGCAGAAGATGCTGGTGTGGGCCCGGGAAGAGGCCGCTGAGGATGCCCGGCGCGAGCTGGCGCTGGCGGTGCTTCGGCAAGCCGGTCCGGTTCGAGTGGTGTTGGGGCCGGCTGCAGACGGAGCGGCGCCGGTCGCGCAGATCTTGGCAGCTGTGCCCGCGCAGCCGGTGCGCCCAGGGCCGACCGACAGTGGCGCGACGGGCGAGGCGGGTCCCCTCCCGAGTCGTAGCAACTTCACGGTACCGAAGATCGAACACGACGGCGGCTGGCACACCCTGCACTAGGGGGTGTTCCAGGTTTCGAGTGCCAGCCGGGCGTGACGCGAGTCCACCGGGTACGCGCCCGTGTCGCCGGCGGGCTCGCCCGGGCCCCGCGGCTCACTTCGAGGAGCCCCGTGGTCGCTCCGGCGCGAAAAAAACACCCTGGGCTCCGAGAAGCCCAGGGTGGGAAAAGAACAGCGGCCCGGAAACGGGGAAGGGGGGAGAGGAGGGGGGAGAAGTTTCAGGGCCGCTGAGGTACTGCGGCGTGCGCTGCCACCGGGAGGCGACGAGCTTCACACCTGCCAGGACATAATGCACGGTCCATGCCAGTGGTCGCTCAAGCACTTTCAGCGGGTTAGACCCTGTGGACTCGCAGAAATGCAATCTCAGGACGGGCCACTTTCACGGGAGCAACTCCGAACTGCTACCGGACTGTTGCCGGGTCGTCCGCCGTTCCGAGACTGGCTTTCGCGCGCGCCGAAGCGTGCGGGCGACGAAATCTCGTACAAATGACTAGGCGAACATGTGCGATTACCGATACCTATGAGGGATAAGGTAGTGAGCTGGCAGGAGGGCTCCAAGGACGCGCACTGGCTCTGTTTCTTGGCTGCGTCACCCTCCGGAGGCACCGCATCACGCGGGCAGTCACTTGGCCGCTTCAGGATTTCAGATCTGTAAGAGGTGCGGGGCCCCGCCGCGGGGCCGGGAGCAGGTGCGAGCAAGGCGTGTCGGGGGGAGAGTCGTCCAGGCAGAAATGAGGAAGGGCGCCCTCCGACGAGGGCGCCCTCCGTGAGCTCCGGCGCGCGCGGCCTCCGGCCGCTCGCCCGTGAGCTGTGCGGGACTCAGAAGTCGCCGCCGCCGTGGGCGTGACCGCCGCCGGCTGCCTTTTCCTCTTTGGGCTTCTCGACCACGAGTGCCTCGGTGGTGAGCATGAGGCCCGCCACGCTGGCCGCGTTCTGCAGAGCCGAGCGCACGACCTTCGCGGGGTCGATCACGCCAGCAGCTACGAGGTCCTCGTACTTGTCGCTACGAGCGTTGTAACCGAAGTTACCCGAGCCGTCGCGCACCTTCTGAACCACGATGGAGCCCTCGAGGCCTGCGTTGCCCACGATCTGGCGCAGGGGTTCCTCGATGGCGCGGCGCAGAATGCGCACGCCGACAGCTTCCTCGTCGCTGACCTTGAGGCCATCGAGCACGTGCTGAGCGCGGAGCAGAGCCACGCCGCCGCCGGGGACGATGCCTTCTTCGACTGCAGCGCGCGTGGCGTGCAGGGCGTCTTCGACGCGAGCCTTCTTCTCCTTCATCTCGGTCTCGGTGGCAGCACCGACCTTGATGACGGCCACGCCGCCGACCAGCTTGGCGAGGCGCTCCTGGAGCTTCTCGCGGTCGTAGTCGCTCGAGGTGTTCTCGATCTGGGCGCGAATCTCTGCCTGGCGGCCGCCGATCTTGTCCTTGGCGCCAGCGCCGTCGACGATCGTGGTCGAGTCCTTGTCGATCTTGACCTTCTTGGCCTGGCCGAGGTCGCTGATCGTCACGTTCTCGAGCTTGAGGCCGAGCTCCTCGCTGATGACCTGGCCACCGGTCAGGATGGCGATGTCCTTCAGCATCTCCTTGCGGCGGTCACCGAAGCCGGGAGCCTTGACGGCAGCGCAGTTGAGCGTGCCGCGCAGGCGGTTCACGACGAGCGTGGCCAGAGCCTCGCCCTCGATGTCCTCGGCGATGATGAGGAGCGGCTTCTGCTGGCGTGCGATGGCTTCGAGCACGGGCAGAAGATCCTTCATGTTCGAGATCTTCTTCTCGCTGAGGAGCAGGTAGGCGTCGTCGAGCGAGGCCTCCATGCGCTCCGTGTCGGTCACGAAGTAGGGGCTGAGGTAGCCGCGGTCGAACTGCATGCCCTCGACCACGTCCAGGCTCGTCTCGGCGCTCTTGGCCTCTTCGACCGTGATCACGCCTTCCTTGCCGACCTTCTCCATGGCCTCGCTGAGCAGCTTGCCGACGGTCTCGTCGCCGTTGGCGGAGACGGTGCCGACCTGAGCGATCTCGTTAGGATCCTTGGTGGGCTTGGCCTGCTTGGCAACCTCGGCCACGAGAGCGGCGACGGCCTTGTCGATGCCGCGCTTGATCTCCATGGGGTTGTGGCCCGCGCTGACGAGCTTCGAACCTTCGCGGAAGATCGCCTGAGCGAGCACCGTAGCGGTCGTGGTGCCGTCACCGGCCACGTCCGAGGTCTTGCTGGCGACTTCGCGCACCATCTGCGCGCCCATGTTCTCGAACTTGTCTTCGAGCTCGATTTCCTTGGCAACGGTCACACCATCCTTGGTGATGGTGGGAGAGCCGAAGCTCTTCTCGATGACGACGTTGCGGCCCTTGGGGCCCAGCGTGACCTTGACCGCGTTGGCCAGGGCGTTCACGCCGTTCAGGATCTTGGTCCGTGCGGACTCGTCGAATGCGATTTCTTTGGCAGCCATTGTTTGATTCTCCTCTGCTGTAAACTTTGGGGTGCGCTGGTTCAGCGCTCGATGACGCCGAGGATGTCGTCCTCGCGCAGGATGAGACGGTCTTCACCGTCGAGCTTCACCTCGGTGCCGGCGTACTTGCCGAAGAGGATGCGGTCCCCTGCCTTGACGGACGGCTCGATGCGCTTGCCGTCTTCCAGCTTGCCGGGGCCCACCGCGATCACCTCGCCCTCGATGGGCTTCTCCTTGGCGGTGTCGGGGATGATGATGCCGCCCTTGGTCTTCTCTTCCTCGGCGACACGCTTGACGATGACGCGGTCCTGTAGCGGTCGGATCTTGGTAGCCATGATCGAAACTCCTGCTGGGTTGGGTCGGGGGCCGGCACCCCGAGGCCGCTTGGCGGAGCGACTCCGGCCAGAAGGCGGCGAAACGATTGGGGAAATCCGCTTGGCACTCGCCGGACGAGAGTGCTAGCAGGCCGCCAAGTTAGGCACGCCCCTGCGGGTGTCAACCGATCCAGCCGCGATTGTTCGGAGCGAGCTTCAGATCGGCCCTCGAACCTGCCCGTGGCTGTATGTCCGTACAGTGAAAGGGAAATTGGGCCGCGATCGGCCGAAGGACGCTGGCGGCGCTCGGGCGGAGCCTGGCTTCCTCGTGCTCCAGCTGCTCGCCCCGGGCGATCAGCGCCACAGTGGTTCACTGCGCGCCGATGCCGGCGAGCGCACCGCTCGCCCGGTCGGACGTATCCACTCGGCTTCCCTCGATGTCGAGGCACTGGGCGCGCGGGTTGCGTCAGGTGCTGGGTGCACCCGTCTCGCCGTCGCTGGTCGGCGGACCGGACATGAAGCGCACGACGCGAGCCAGCACGTCGCGTTCACGAGCGCAGCCGACCTTCTGAAAGATGCGTGTCCAATAAGTGCGAATCGTCGATGGCGCGCAGCCGAGCGCGTCGGCAGCCTGATCGTTCGTGAGCTCTTGCACCGCAGCTCGAAGCAACTTCGTCTCTTGAGGACTCAACTGATGGGTTCGACAGAACCGCGCGATGGGGCATCGCACGATACCGGCTTCATCGACTACGTCATTGCTGCCCACAGCCACGCCTCGCTTCAACCCAATTCTTCGAGCTGGTCCCATACCCAGCTTCTCGTCTCGAGGTCAAGCCGTCGAGCTCGCTCGATCGCAAGCGGATCGTCGTCGGATCACGAACGCCCGGGAGCGTTTCATGAACGTGCTTCGGAGAACGCGCGGCGCTGTTCTCGGCAGCACTGTTCTCGGCGGCGCGGCTCTCGACGGCGTTCTTCGCAAGATTCCCCGCAATAACGGCGCTTCGAAATATTTCACGACCGACCGGTGCGTGAGCACACCGGAGAGACGTGGACATTTTGCGGACATGACTGGACGCCCGAGCGCGAAGAGGATGGTCATCCTGTGGAAGTCGCCGCACCTCTGCGTCGCACTCCCGCTCTGTCGTTGGGCGTGGGTCATCGGGAGGTGGGATTCCCTTCCCGACTCCAACTCGGAGCGCTCCGTGCAACGCAGCCGGCGAGGGCCGGACGCCACGTCGCCCCGCGCAGGTTAGGCAATAGAACGGCCGCTGCTACTCAGCGAGGAACTCAAACATGCTGCTGCGACCAATAGCGATTTCTCTGACAGTGAGTGCGCTGGCTCTGCTGCCCGGTTGCGCGAAAGAGACGCGCGAAGGCGATAGCGGCGGTACTGTTCAGCCGCATCCAGCGTCGGGGGGCGATGCTGCGGAAACGTTGCGCTTAGACGATCCGGGTACCGGTGGAACGCCGGGGACTGGTGGAGCGGATCAGTGTCCGCCGCCGAGCACGAAGCGGTACGAGTGCGCGGAGGTTCGGCTCGAGGCGCCACCGCCAGTGACGTTGCGCTTTGCGCAGGATCCTTGGGACGCAGATGACATGAGCGGCACGATCACACCTGGAACCTACGTCCTCACGGATCTGATCCAGAACGGCCAGAAAGCTGGCTGTTCGCGGGCAGCCTCTGCTGTGCTCGTTTTCGGAACGGACGGCAAGATGGCCTATCGCTGGGACGAGGCAGGCGTCTCGAGCACGTTCACAGCCAGCTACACGAAAGGCCAGCGTGACGGGACGGTGATCTACACGGTCGATTGCCCGAAGAGCATCGCTGGCCAGAAGTCTGGGCTTGCGTTTCAGACGACGGCGACGGGTTTCACCATGACCTATGCCGACGGAGCAGTGCAGGTCTTCACGCGTAAGCCGTGACGGAGTGACATTCATGGGACCAGTCGTTGTGGACATTTTGCCGACATGACGGGAGCTGCATGTTCGGATGAACATGCCCTGGCGCGGGACGGTCCGCGCGCGCGCCAAATCCGCCTCGTTCGAGAAGCCACTATGAGTCGCACTCTCCGTCTATTGGTCCTCTTGGGCTCTATCCTCGTCGCTTCACCCGCTGCTGCTCAGAGCATGCAAACCGTGAGTATTCACCTCACGCGTGGCATACTGGTTCATCAGGACAACTGCTTCGACGTGCAGAACAGCTTCGTCCAGGTCACGGGCCCGAGCGGCCAGCTCGTCACGATGGATCCGGACTTCGCGCTCACCGACGGGCAGGGCTCGACCTGTACCGCCTGGGCCGGAGCGCCGAGCGACATTACGAGCCAAGGTTTCATCCTGCCGGCGTCAGTGCTGGCTTGTGAGACGGAGGCGCTGTTCCGGGTGCAGGGCATGGAAGAAGACGGGTTCTTCGGCAATCCGCACGACCTACTGGTCGACTGCACCATCAATGCCCTCGACGGTCAGACGGAGCATTGCTGCTCTTTCAACAACAACTTCCTGTGTTTCGACGTCATCGTGCAGCCTCCGCCTCCGCCGGTGGACTCCGATGGGGATGGTCTCTCCGATGCCGACGAGACCTTCGGGCGCGACATCGATTGCGATGGCGCCGTCATGACTCCGGGGGTCGATCTGTTTCTGCCTCAGATGGGAGCCAATCCAGCTCACAAGGACATTTTCGTGGAGATGAACTGGTTCAGCGAGTTCGTCCTCGATGCGGCCGAGCTGAACGCGCTCAAGTTTGCATTTGCCAATGCCCCGCCCAGTGCCGGCGGTTCGTTGAATCCGGATGGGATCCCCGGCATCAACGTGCACATCGATGCTGGCGCCGTCATGAACGACCTTGGCACCTTCGGCGAAGGCGGAGTCGACCTTGGGCCAGCCAGCGGAGCGCCTGTCGATCGTGACGGTACGATCGCTCTGATGGATACGTTGGAATCGGATAATCGCGTTGGCGTGTTTCGACAGCTGATTTTCTTCGATTCGATTGTACCCGACGCTGGTGGTGGCACTATCGGCGAGGATCGGATCCAACTCGAGCGGCGTGACGGTGGCGGGATGATGCATGAGCTCGGACACCTGATGGGCCTCCAGCATGGTGGTGAAGCGGCCGCATCGCTCGCCCCCGGAAGTCCGGTTCGAGAACGGGTTGGGCGCAACTGCAAGCCGAATCACCTATCGGTCATGAACTACCTCTACTCGGACGGTATCCCCATCGAGGTGGACGGTTTCCGGCACCGATTCATCGATTTCGCTCCGGCGAAGATCCCTGAGAACTTGCTGCCCATCGTCCCCGGATGTGCTGACAGCTACTGCAATCCACGGCTTCCCTTGGGCGTCGTGCTCAACGAAGGTGCGCTGGACGAGACGTCAGCTTGGTTTACCACCGATATCCCGGGCGGATTCATCCCCCGGCACCTTTTGTACTACTTCACTTACAGCCCCACCCGCACCGTCACCAGCATGGAGACCGGATCGACCTGGCTTCCGACCAACTGGAATGACGATGCGTACGACTTCTTCGACAATACGACCCCGCCCATCACCACGGCGGCGGTCAACATCAACTACGATCCGTCGGACGGCATGGGTCAGGGTTGTGGGCATGTGCCGATGCCCGAGAACAATCTCATGACACCGGAGGTCCTCGACACGCTCGACGAGTGGTCGGTGATCGATCTGAGGCTGCAGCGTGGGCTCCTCTCGTCCCCGGTGAATCCAATCGTCATTCAGGATCGGTTGCCGGACTACAACGCGACCGAGACGGCGATGCGAACGACCGATCTGTCGGTGGCTGCGTCGCTCTCTCCGACCCCCATCGTCGTAGGACAACCGGCCACCTTGCAGGTCGACGTGGCGAACGTCGGACGGAATCCTGCGTTCGGCGGCCGGGTCGGCGTCTTCGTGCCGACCGGACTCTCCTTTCAAACGCTGCCGGCCGGCTGCGTGCAGGTCGACGCGAGCACGGCGGAATGTTCGCTTGCCGTGCAGCAGGGGCCCCGTCTGGAGGCGCTGCGGCCTGGCCAAGTCCGCGCCTTCCAGTTCACGCTGAACGTGACGCAGGCAACCGCGGTAGGCGCCACGATCCTAGTCGGCAGCTCGCACGACGGAGACGACGAGTATCCTCCAGACAACGTGGACGTGATTCCAGTCTCCGTCATGCCCGCGTTCCTGTCGTTCGACGATCTCGCGCGCCCCTGGATCATCGCCTGGAGCGGCGGCACGCCCATCACCACCACCACGAACGCCAACACGGCTCCTCGTGCGGCGTCCTTCAACTGTGGCTTCACCCAGGTAGAAACCCCCACCTTCTCGACGCATGAGTTCGGCGTGACCGGCACGACGCTAGTCATGGACGTGTGGGTGCCCGCCGCTCAGAATCCCAATCACGTGGGCGAGGTGCAGCTCTTCGTCGACATCCCGGCCGCGGGCCTGTGGAACCTTTCCGTCGGACAGCGGTCTTTCAATACCCTGCCGCGCAACGTGTGGACTCCCGTTTCGTTCTCGCTGCCCGCCAATGTCGTGACCGCGCTTCGCGGAAGCCATCCGAATGCTCGATTCCGCATGTCCACGTCGGTGGCGACATGCGGAGCTCCCGTGCGCATCGATTCGCTGCGTTTCGGCGGACAGATCACGGTCCGCACCGTTCCGCATGTTCCCGGGGGGACGGCAGTCGTGACGTCGAGTTCCGTGCTTACCTTCGACGATATCGACGATTGGCAGGCAGCGGTCGGGACGATTGGCAGCGAATCGGTGCTGAAGACGGAAGGGGACGCGAGCGTCGCGCTTCTTTCGAGCGGCTACACGGAGCTGGTCAGTCGTCCGTTTGACACGTTCGAGCTCGAAGACGTCAACGCTCGCTTGAGCTTCGACGTGCGCATCCCCGACTTGCCGGCAGGCTATTCGTGGGTCGGCGACATGAACGTCTTCATCGACTGCCCTTCAATAAACCTGCATCACTTGTTCGTCGGTCACAAGGCGCTGCAAATCTTGTTCGAGGCAGAGTTCAACCGGGTGGAGTTCCCCCTCGCACCAGCCGTCGTAGCGGCCCTGGGCGGAGCGGCAGACGAATGTTCATTCACCGTAGGCGTGGCCAGCAACCAAACCATTGGCCCGCTCGTGATCGATCGCGGCGGGTTCGTGCAGTAAAGGCCGGGCGATCCACGTCTGGAGCATGAGCTCGGCCCTGGCGCTACGGCGACTCGGCCGAGCTAGACCCGGCAAGGCCGCTACTTCCCCCTGTGCTGGGTGACACGTCGTCCTGGTAGGCGGGGGGCAAGCACTCACCCGACTCGGCAATCTCATCCTGCCCGCGCGAGTGGATGCACCAGTCGGCGCCGCACTCGTTTCCTGGAAGCAGCACATCGCCAGCGTTCACCTGGCCGACCCCGCAATAGGCCGCATGATCCGCCAAATGCGTGCCACCGATGAGTGCTCCCGTCTCGCGGCTGAACGTGTAGACGCTGGCGCCGGCCAACGAGGCGGACGACGCGTAGGAGACGCGGTCGCCGCACTCGAGCGAGGAGATGGTACCGCTCGATGGCTCGAGCAGGCCTTCACTCGAACTGGCGCATCCGAGCTCTGCACAGAAGCAGGCGAGATCCACTTCGATCGTGGCAGCAGTCCGACGAAGTACGGGACAGAAGCACGGCTCTTCTTCTGGTGGTTCCATGTGCTGCGGGGGCGCGCCACCGGAAGACGGTGGCGCGTCCGGTTGCTCTGCGGCGACGCACCCGACGGCTGTAACGACGAAAAGGATGAACCTGGGGAAACGCATGCAATCGCAGCTCAGTTTACTTGAAAGCCGGTCTTAGTCTTGGGAGAAGAGATCATGTCGCTTCAGCTGAGGTCTTTCGCAGCCGGATTGATTGTTTGCTTTGTGTATATTGGTTGCAGCGGGGAACCCACGCCGTCTGGGAGCGGCGGAGCTGGGAGCGGCGGAGCGAGCAGTGGGTCTGGCGGCGTCTCGTCGGTTGGCGGCGCGATCGGAACTGGCGGCGCGCCCGCTGGTGGTGCGAGCTCGGGTGGTGCGGCGAGTGGCGGTTCGGGGGCCGGTGGAGGTCCGCTCGGGACGGGCGGTCTCATCGGAACTGGCGGGAGCGCCGCGTGTGAGCCGCCCGAAAGTCAGGGTCAGTGCGCATCGCTCGAGCTGGAGGCTCCGCTACCGGTGACCCTGCGTTTTGCAGAGGATCCGTGGGACGCGAACGCCATCGGTGGCTCGATAGCGCCCGGCACCTACGTGCTCACCGATCTGATTCACAACGACCAGGACTCGGGGTGCGCGCGCGTGGTGGCCGCGGTGCTCGTCTTCGGCGCTGATGGCACGATGCAGTATCGCTGGGACGAAGGCGGCGTCTCTACGACCTTTACGGCTACCTATTCAGCGGGGTCGCAGGCAGGGACGGTGACCTTTACGGTCGACTGCCCTGAGAGCCTCGCTGGCACTGCGTCGGGGATCGCCTTTCAAGAGACCTCGACGGGCTTCACCATGACGTACGTCGACGGCCTGGTGCACGTCTTCACGCGGCGGTAGGGCGCACTCCAAGAGAAGGTGCGACGTACCGAGGCGCCCCGTGCTCAGTAGCCGAAGTCGCGGGTGCCCGCTTTGGGCTTCGGCTTGGGCGCAGGAGCTGGAGCCGGCTCGGGTGCGGGAGCAGCTGTCGACTTGCTCGTGGTGGTCGACTTGCTCGTCGTTGTAGTCTTGGAGGTCACCGACTTCGCTGGCGCGGGCTTGGGTGCGGGCGCGGGTGCGATCGGAGCCGGAGCTGGAGCGGGAGTCGGCGCCGCCGTCGGCATCGGCACGGGTGCAGGGACGGGCGGAGCAGCTGCTGGGGCTGGAGGCGGAGCTGGAGCTGGCGGGGGAGGCAGAGGAGGAGGGGGCGCCGCCGCCTGCTTCGCCCCGGGCGTTTCACCTGCAGCGCCGCCCGCCGCCTCCGGTTCCGCGTCGCCGCCGCCGAGCGCCAGGGTGAGTCCCAGCGCCACTGCTGCCACCGCCACGCCGATGCCCGCGAAGAGCAAGACGGGCGAACGTTGGAGCGGCACGGCAGCGGGAGGGCCTTCGAGTTCGCCGCGGGGCAACGTCGGCGGCAGGCTCGACGTACTCTCGCGGATCGGCGTGCCGTCGGCGCCGAAGGCTTGGACGGTGAACGGCGTGCCGTCAGAGACAGTGCGCGCCATCGGCGACCAGCGCTCGAGCGCGGCCAGGAACTCGTCGGAGCTCTGGAAGCGCTTGGTTGCATCGCGATGCATCGCTCGGCGCACGATGGCCGAGAACGCCGGGTCGAGCCCGACCACCAGCTCCTCCGGATCGGGTGCTTCGGAGAGCACGATCTTGAACATCAGCTCGTTGAACGTGGTGCCGTCGAAAGGCACCTTGCCCGTGAGCGCTTCGAACGCGATGACGCCAAGCGAGTAGATGTCCGACAGCTGCGTGACGTTCGCCGCGCCCTTCGCCTGCTCGGGCGACATATAGTACGGCGTGCCCATCAGCGCGCCCGTACGCGTCATGCTCATGTCGCCACCGAGCACCGCAAATTTCGAGATGCCGAAGTCGATGAGCTTGACGAAATCCTGACGACCCGCCTTCTCCTTCAAAATGAAGACGTTGTCCGGCTTGAGGTCGCGATGCACGATGCCGGCCTTGTGCGCCGCGCCCAGCCCCACGAGCGCTTGAGACAGAATGGGCCGGAGCTCATGGGGCGACATTCGTCCCAGTCGATGAATCCGTTCGGAGAGCGGCTCACCGTCCAGGTACTCCATCACCATGTAGCGGGTACCATCCGGGAAGAGCCCAACATCGAGCACCTCGAGAATGTGGTCGCTGCCAATCCGCCCGGCGGCCTGGGCTTCACGCTCGAAGCGCCGAACGGCGCCTTCGTCGGCGCTGGCTGCGCCGGGATGGAGCACCTTGATGGCAACGCGGCGACTGATGAGGGTGTTCTTGCCCTCGTAGACCGCCCCCATGCCCCCTTCGCCGATCAAACGGACGATTTGGTACTTGGCGTCGATGAGTTGACCGATCGCGATGCTCATGTGCGTGGGGCAGCGGAGTGTGGGGCAGCGGAGAGCGCGAACCGAGCGGTCTCAGCGTGCCAGAGTCTCGTTTTGCCTCGGATGAGAATAGCCAGCAATCGTCCGGGGCAGAAAAGCGCGGGGTCCCGCCGACCTTGGTGTGCCGGCGCCTGCGATCAGCCGGCGACTCCGGTGGCCGCCAGGATCGAACCCAGCGAGGCCGCGCGGGAGCGCGCTTGCTCGGCCGGCGACGAGCGGGCCTGGACCAAGGCGATGGCGGGCTCGAGGTAGGGGCTTTCCGGAGCAATATCGAGTGCGCGTGCACGTCGCTCGAGCCCGCCTTCGGCCAGGCTGAGGAGCTGCGCCGCGAACTCCCACGCGCTCCGCCCTCCGGGCAACGCGGCGTGTAGGCCACGGCGGACCAGCTCTGGGCGCGCGCTGTTCAGTGGCTCGTGCTCGAGCTCTCGACAGAGCTCGAGCGCTGCGTCGAGTGCCTCGTCGTCGTAGAGCAGGCCGGTCCAGGTGGCGACGGCTGCTATCGAGAGTGAACGCGGAAGCGCGTCGAGTGGACGTACTTCTAGCGTCGACTTCAGACGTGCTTCGGGAAAGAGCGTGGCCAGATGCAGACGCCAATCCGAGAAGGTGGCGTAGTGACCTTCGTAGCCGCGCGCGAGGAAGTCACGGAAGGTTTGGCCCGTGTTCTTGAGCGGTGCGCCGTCGCGCCAAACCAAGAACATCCCTGCGTCGAGCGCCCACTCGATGTAGTCCTCGTAGCTGGGCAAGCTAGAGCCCCAAAGGCTCGGGATGAGACCGCTGCGGCTGGGATCCATATGGAGCCAGACGTTGCCGCGCTCGCTCAATCGCTCCGCGTTCTTTCCTTCCTTGAAAGGTGCGTTGGCGAAGAGCGCGTGCAGGATGGGCGAGATGCGCAGCGACACGCAGAGCTTCTTCATCGCGTCCCGTTCCGACGAGTAGTCGAAATTGGCCTGGACGGTCGCGGTGCGCTGCATCATGTCGTGGGCGGCGGGGCCACGCGTGGGCAGGTAGGCGCGCATGACCGGGTAGCGCTCCTTGGGCACCCATGGCAGGTCCGCGAGGCGAGCAAACGGCTGGAAGCCGGTCGATAGCCAACGGACGCCGAGCTCGCTGGAGATGGGCCCGAGCTCGCGATGGTGCTCATCACGCTCAGCCAGCACCTCGTGCAGGCTGCGGAGCGGAGCGCCGCTCAGTTCCAACTGCGCGCCCGGCTCGAGCGTGATGCTCTGCCTTCCGCGGTAGAGGGCGATGAGGGGGCCGTCTTGCTGCTCGGTGACGCGCTCCCAACCGTAGCGCTCGGCCAGGTCCTCCATGACGCGACGCACGCCGAAAGGACCATCGTACTTTAGAGGCTGCGCCGTCTCCTGATGGACACCGAACTTTTCCTCTTCGACGCCAATGCGGAACTCGGCCGCAGGCTTTTCGGCGTCGTGAAAGACACGGGCAAGGTCCGCACGGTGGAGCGGCGGCTCTGCTTCGGTCCCTGATGTTGGTCTGGGCTCAGCCATCGCTGGAGCCGAACGGTGCGGCCACCGATGGATGAATCATCCCCAGGCGTGATGCAAGGGCACGCGTGTGATCTTCCGTCGTTCCGGCGCCACCACCTACGATCCTTGCTCCACTGGTCGTGAGTTCGACTGCACGGTCGACCCAAGAAGACAGAAGCGGACTGGGGAATCCGCGGAGTGCGTCGGGCGCGGCCGAAAGCAACGTGCCCGGAACCACGCCAGGGCCCAGGCCGTCCAGCACCTGCAGCCGCCGTAGACCTTCCTCCACCGAATGAACCTCGAGCAGGACTGCCTCGGCGCCGGCGTCTCCGAGTGAGAGCGCCAGGCTCCTGAGCTCCGAATCGGTGGCCATGTGCGCATCGACGACGGCCCACGTGCTGCCGTACGCAGCCGCGGCGGCCACCGCGAACACCAGGTCGATGCGCGAGCCCATGCCACGAATGATCATGAGCTCGGCTCCACCCGCCGCGATGCGCGCGGCGTGCTCGAGTGTTTCGTCCTCGAAGCGACCACGCTGGGTGGCGCTGACGAGCTCGCTTCCGAGAACGCCAGCGACGCCAACCGGCCGCGACCACGAACTCGCCAGATCGCTGATGAGCTCGAGCGCGATGCCAGTCAGCCGGGCCGATCGATGCTCCATGCCCGCCTCGGCCAGGGCGCGTGGCGTGGTGTCAGCCGTCAGCGCCGAGAGGATATCCACCTTGCAGCCGAGCTCCGCACGGTGGTGGGCGGTGACGGCCTCGGGCTCCCGGTGCAAGATGGCGCCGAGCGCGCCAGGGGCGTCCATGACGAAGCCGCGAGCCCTCAGGCTGGCTCCCACGTCTGCATCCAAGACGAGGGGACGACCTTGCTTCAATCGGTCGCGGAGCTTGGCGTACGCCACTTGGATAGGGGAGCACACTCAGGCCAGAGGCGAAAGTCTCCCCCCTGCCGTGCTGGCGCCTAAATAAGGATTCCGGGCCGCCGGGTGGACGGGACGGCCGACAATCGGCCGAAGAGCGCGCCTGGCCGTGAAGGATGGTCCGGACTCGTCCAATTGGCTGTAGCTTCCGCGGTCCCGAAGGGGCCTGTGCGGGGAAGGCGACCATGACGACGAGGATGCGACTGGGGGAATTGGGAGTTCGGCGTTTGCGCTCTGGGTTGCTTGCCGCGGTCTGTGCGGGCGGCACGGTGCTCTACCTGACGGTGCTCGGTCGACACTATCCCGTCGACACGTGGCTGTCCTGGCGGCTGGGTGCGCTCTATGGCTGGCTCGCGCTTTTCTGCATCGCGTCCGTGTCGGCGGGGAGTGCCGTTTTGGAGCGGCTCCTACCTGGTGTTCGGCTGGCGCGCCTGGAAGCGCTCGTGCTCTCGATGGCGGTCGGTGTGGTGACCTTCGCCTTCGGCATGTACGTCGGAGGGGCGCTCGCTTGGTTCGGTCCGTACTTCGCCGTGCTGCTTTCGCTCACCATGGGGCTTCTGGGTAGCCCGAGTCTGCGGCGTCTGCTCGCCGCCACGAAAGCTGACTCGGTTCGTCCTTCCTTTGGAGGCACGGCGGCGCACGCCGCAGGCTTCATCGGCGTGCTGCTCATCTACTTCTGCGTGATGACGCCGGAGGCCATCAACTACGACGCCACCTGGTCGCACCTCACGGTCGCGCAGGACTATGCGCGCGAAGGCCGCTTGGTCGCGTTTCCGGCCGACTACAACAAGCAGGTCCCCCATCTCGCGAGCATCATCTACAGCTGGGGATTCATGGTGCCGGGACTCGATCTCATGGGGCATTGGATGCTGGCCCAGCACCTCGAGTTCGCCATGCTGCTTTGGACGCTCGCAGGCGTGGGTGCGGCCATTCAGTGGATCGTGCGAGCGCCATTACCCGGCGCCTGGGCGGCATTCTTCCTCTTTCCCTCCATTTTCGTCTACGACCACAACCTCGGTACGGCTGCGGACCACGTGCTGGCATTCTTCGGTCCACCCGTGCTCTTGGCGGCGCGCCGCTTCTTTCCTCGTCTGGCGTACCGGCCGGCAGTGCTGCTCGGCATCGTCCTCGGTGGCGCGGCGCTCACCAAGTATCAGGCGATGTATTTCGTCGTTCCGCTCGGCACTCTCGTCGCTCTGCGTACGGCGTGGCTTCTGCTTGGCGATCTTCGACGTGACCGGACCGTCCACAAGCAGCATCTCCTAGGGCCGCTCGTGCTGGCCGGCGCACTCGTTCTGTCGATGTCCCCGCATTTCATCAAGAACGTCGTGTTCCACGGCAATCCCGTGTACCCGTTCATGCAGCAGGTGTTTTCCACCAGTCACCCCGTCTGCCCTGACAGCGTGGTCGACTTCCAGAACATCTACCTCGATCAGAACTGGGTCCCGAAAGGTACCGCGACCCAGAAGCTTTGGTCGACGCTGCAGATCTTCTTCACCTTCTCCTTTTTGCCGCACTACAATTTCTACGGCGGGCTGCCGATGTTCGGCTCGCTCTTCACGTTGCTCTTGCCCTGCGTTCTCTTCCTGCGCAGGAATCTGCGGCTGATCTTCGCGATTGCGCTGCCCTCGGGCGGCCTTTTGATGTGGGCCTCCACCTTCCTCGTCGATCGCAATCTGCAGATCTTGCTGCCGCTCCTCGCCGCGGCCACTGGTTCGCTCATCGTCGAAGTGTGGCGCACCGGCATTCCCGCACGCCTCGGCCTGGTCCCGCTGGTTGCCTTGCAGCTGATTTGGGGCGGTGATCAGCCATTTTACTCGGGTTCGCCGCGACTTCGAGACTCGATCGAGCTGGTTCGTAGTGGCTTCGACAAGAGGGCCGCCACGCGCTTCGACCACTACTTGCGGCCGTTCCGTGAGGTCGGTGCGAATCTGCCCAAGGGGGCCAAGGTCCTGATGCACTCCACGCACCAGAGCCTGGGTGTCGACCAAGAGGTGGTGCTCGATTGGCAAGGGTTCCAAGCGCTCATCCACTATGGACACGTGCACAACGTGCGCGAGCTCGTGCTCTACTACCAAAAGCTGGGCATCACGCATCTGGTCTACAAGCCACACGAGCGCATGGCGCCGACCAAGCAAGAAGAGGTGCTGTGGCAGATGTTCGCGCAGTGGCGCTCGCCCAAGACGAAGCACATCGAACAGCTGCGGCTGATTCCGATGCCCAAGGACCTCCCCACTCGAACGGAATCGTACCGCGTGCTGTGTGTGGGCCTCGAGGGCTACGTCGACGGCGTCTATGACATCGCCAACCTGAACACCAACGAGTACCTGGTACCGGAGCTACGCAACTATCGTCCACCGCAGGTCGCCGTCGCGGACGTCAGCGAGGCGCGGGTTCAGATCCCAAACGTGGACGCGGTGCTGGTCGGACCCCACCGCGGCTACGAGGGCTCGCTCAAGCAGGACCTTCGGTCGCTCAGCTCGTCCGTCAAGTTCGCCGGATCCTACGCGCTCTATCTGCGCAAGCCCTGAGGCGCGCCTCGCATGCCCACCGAGCTGGGCCTTCCCATTCGGTGCTATCGTGGGCGCTCGATGAAGAGGGCTCTCATCTCGGGCATCACGGGGCAGGACGGTTCGTACCTTGCAGAGCTCTTGCTGCAGAAGGGCTACGAGGTTTTCGGCATCGTCAGGCGGGCATCGACCTTCAATACCGATCGCATCGATCACTTGTACAAGGACCCGCACGAAGAGGGCGTGCGCCTCAGACTCATCTACGGCGACTTGCATGACGCGAGCTCGATCAATCAGATTCTGCGCCGCGTGCAGCCCCACGAAATCTACAACCTCGGAGCGCAGAGTCACGTGCGCGTGAGCTTCGACATTCCGGAGTACACGGCGGAAGTGACGGGCCTCGGCTGCGTTCGCTTTCTCGAAGCCATTCGCGAGACGGAGCTCGATTGTCGCTTCTATCAAGCGTCGTCGTCCGAGCTCTACGGCAAGGTGCGCGAGGTGCCGCAAACGGAGCTCACGCCGTTCTACCCGCGTAGCCCGTACGCCTGCGCCAAGGCGTTCGCCTTCTACTCGACCGTGAACTACCGCGAGGCGTATGGAATTCACGCCTCGAACGGCATCCTCTTCAATCACGAGTCGCCGCGCCGCGGCGAAACATTCGTGACCCGCAAGGTCACGCGAGCGGCGGCGCACATCAAGCTTGGCCTGCAAGACAAGCTCTTCATGGGTAACCTCGAGGCCAAGCGCGACTGGGGTTTCGCGGGCGACTACGTCTACGGCATGTGGCAAATGCTGCAGGAGCCGCAGGGTGACGACTATGTGCTGGCCACGGGGGAAGCCCACTCGGTGCGGGAGCTACTGGACGTGGCGTTCGAGCATGTGGAACTCGACTGGCAGCGCTACGTCGAGCTCGATCCGCGCTACTTGCGTCCCACGGAAGTCGACTTGCTGCTCGGCGACGCCAGCAAGGCCAAGCGCACGTTCGGTTGGGAGCCGAAGGTAGGCTTCCGCGAGCTCGTCCGCATGATGGTCGACGCGGACCTCGAGATCCTGCGGCGACGCATGCACGGTGTCGGCAGCGAGCCGCAGACGGGATTCTCGAACCAGACCTGGCGCCCGCCGTCCTGATGAGGCCCAGGATTTCGCACCGCTCACGCTCGCCATTCGCGCGCGGACGAGCACGGAGCGGGGTGCGGGAAGACTTCTTCAGCAGCTTGTCAGGCGTTCGGAACCTGCGCTCGATACCAAGCGATGGTTTTGTCGAGCCCCTCGTCGAGGTCGACACGAGCAGTGAAGCCAAAGCGCTCGCGTGCTCGTGAAACATCGAGCATGCGGCGCGGCTGCCCATTCGGCCGATTCGTGTCCCACACGATTTCCCCAGCAAAGCCGACTCGCGCTGCAATCTTCGCTGCGAGGTCGCGCATCGTGATTTCGAAGCCGGCACCGAGATTGACGGGGTCGGGGTCGTCATAGCGCTCGGCGGCATCGGCTAGGCCACGGGCGCAATCCTCGACATAGAGAAACTCGCGCGAAGGCGAGCCATCTCCCCAGAGCACGACCTCGGCTGCGTTGCTCGCCCGCGCTGCGGAAAACTTGCGGATCATGGCCGGGATGACATGAGACGTCTCGAGATCGAAGTTGTCGTGCGGTCCATACAGATTGACCGGAAAGAGCATGACGAAGTTCGACCCGAACTCTTGGCGGTAGGCCTGTGCCATCACCAGGAGGGCCTTCTTGGCGATGCCGTAGGGCGCGTTCGTTTCCTCAGGGTAGCCGTTCCACAGGTCGTCCTCGCGGAATGGAATGGGAGCGAACTTCGGGTAGGCGCAGATGGTTCCGGCGATGACGACCTTGCGCGTGCCGACCTGACGCGCGCTTTCCAGGACGTTCAGGCCCATTGCCATGTTGTCGCGAAAGAAGGTGCCCGGGTGTCGCTGATTGGCGCCGATCCCGCCGACCTTGGCAGCGAGGTGCAGGATGAGATCCGGCCGAACACGTTCGAGCAGCGCTTGGGTGGCGCGGGCATCCGTGAGATCGACCTCACGTTGGCGCGGACTCACGATCTCGCTGGCGCCACGGCGCACGAGCTCTGCTGCCACATGGCGACCGAGGAAGCCGGTGCCCCCGGTCAAGAGCACTTTGCTGGCAGAGAGTGAGAACATGACGATGTCAGCTTCCGGTGAGGATCCTACTCCAGTTGCGGGAGCGACGGATGCCGCGGCGGTGGAGGGCGTAGGTGATCGTGGTGATCAGTACCTTGAGGCCGTAGCGCCAGATATTGACGTAGTTCTTCTCGTCGCCGTAGTGCGTGGGAATGGGCATCTCGCTGATGCGGAGCCCCGCATTCACGAACAAGATGAGAATCTCGGTGTCGAAGTGGTAGTCCGAAGACAAGCGCTCGAAGGGCACCTTGCCGAGCGCGTCGACCGAGTACACGCGGTAGCCGGAGTGGAACTCGCTGATGTGTGTGCCGAGGATCTTGTTTTGCAGAGTGGTCAGGAAACGGTTGCCCAAGTAGCGAATGAGCGGCATGCCGCCCTTTCGTGGGTCGCCGCTCATGCGTGAACCGAACACCATGTCTGCCTCGCCACTGAGAATCGGCGCCAGCAGTGTTTCCAGCAGCTCGGGCGCATACTGCGCATCGCCGTGCAGCATGGCGACGCCGCCCAGGCCGAGATCGATCGAGCGCCGATACGCGATCTTCTGGCTGCCGCCGTAGCCCTCGTTGCGCTCGTTGCGGAGGACCTGCAGGTTGTAGACGCCCTTCTGCGCTCGGTAGCCCGCGGCCACCAAGTAGGTGTTGTCTTCGCTGTTGTTGTCGACGACCAGGATCTCGTGCACCTGCTGGCGAACGGCAGGAGGAATGCGGTCGAGCACGCGCGGCAGGGTCGACGCAGCGTTGTACGCCGGCACGTAGATGGACACCTTCTCCAGGCGGAGAGCGGCGCTATCGGGCGCTGAACTCGTGGGTGCAGACGACAGCGGGGCCGAGCTCCGCGGCGCTGATGTCAGCGGGCTGTCGGGGGCGGGCTTCGAATCCATTAGGCTTGCTCCAGGCGGTGCTGACCGAGTTGCACCTTCACGCCGGCTTCGAGCGTCTCCAGCATGTAGGAGATGCGCTGATCGTCGAGCAGAGGGTGGACGCCAATCCAGAAAGTGCGCTCGAGGATGGCGTCCGTGGCCGTCAGTGACCCGACGACTCGGTAGTCGACGCCAGCATAGGCAGGCTGGCGCGTCAGGTTGCCAGCGAACAAGAGTCGCGTCCCCACGCCGTGATCTTCCAAGAAACGGACGAGCGAATGTCGCGAGAGCCCCGGCCGAAGATGCAGGGGAAATCCAAACCAGCTCGGCTTGGTGCCAGCTGTCGCCTCGACGGGGGTCAAGGCATCGCGCAAGACGGGTGAGCCCAGCACGCCAGCGTGCAGCTTGGCGTAGTTCTGCCGTCGCTGCTCGACGAAACCATCGACACGTGCGAGCTGCGAGAGTCCGACGGCGGCTTGCATGTCCGTCATCTTCAGGTTGTACCCGAGGTTCGCGTAGATGTACTTGTGGTCGTAGCCTGCTGGCAGCTGGCCGAGTTCCCACTCGAAGCGCTTGTTGCAGGTGTTGTCCTTGCCGCCTTCGCACCAGCAGTCCCGGCCCCAATCGCGGATACTTTCGGCCACGCGCTTGAGACGGCCAGATCGAGCCATCACGGCGCCGCCTTCGCCGGTCGTGATGTGGTGCGCCGGATAAAAGCTGGCCGTTGCGAAGTCGCCGAAGCCACCGGCCCGTCGGTCGCCAATTTCTGCGCCCAGGGCATCGCAGCAGTCCTCGATGAGGTACAGGTCTTCTGCTGCACAGAACTCGGCCAGCACGTCCGCGCGGAACGGGTTGCCGAGCGTGTGCGCGAGCATGATGGCCCGGGTGCGCGGGCCTTTGGCCTCCATGATTTGCTCCGGCCGAGCGTTGAGCGTGACGGGGTCGACGTCGACGAAGACCGGCTTCCAGCCGTTCTGCACGATCGGGTTGACCGTGGTGGGGAACCCCGCGGCCGCCGTGATCACTTCGTCACCCGGTTCGAGCGGCCGCCCCCCCAAAGTCCGCAGCATCGGTGCGCCGAGGCTGCTGGCTGCCACCAAGTTCGCGCTCGAGCCGCTGTTGACCAAGAGCGCTTGCGTCGTCTTGCCGTAGTGGTTCGGAAGCGCGGCCTCGAGGTCGCGGCAGTAGCGCCCAGCCGTGAGCCAGAGGTCGAGCGAGGAATCGACCAACGAAACCAGGTCGTTCTCTGCCATCGATTTGACCGTGACTGGGATGTACGTCTGCCCGGCCACGAACGGCTTTGGCCCGTGCGCCTGGGCGAAGAATGCTCGGCACTTCTCTAGGATCTCTGCTCGAAGGTCGTCGGCGCTCATGCTGGTTGTTCCGCGCGACTATGATAGGTCGCTCTTGGCCGAGCAAGCTCGTTCGGCCACTTCCAGCTCTCGCATGGCCCGAGTCGTCGTCACAGGGGTGAGTTCGTACACCGGCGCCTGCATCGCGAGCGCCCTTTCGGGGCGCGGCCACGAGGTGGTGGGGCTTTGCCGTCGCGCGTCGGGCGGTGGGGACCGACTGGTCGAGCGGCGCCTGGCTCTGGTGACGGCCGCGGGCGTCCAGCTGGTGTTCGGGGTGCTGGCCGACTCGTTCCCCGACTGGGTTCGGAGCGAGCGGCTCGACGCCTGGGTGCATCATCACCACCCCATGGAGAACTTTCGTTCCGAAACGTACGACACGCATGCTGCGGAGCGAGCCGTGCTCGACCCGCTGCCAGCACTGCTGGCGGCGCTCGCTGCCCGTGGCGCGCGGCTCGTGATCCACTCGTCGACGTACTTCGAGCCGGGCGAGGGTGGTCAGCCGCTCGACGCTCGGGTGACGCCCTACGCGGCGCTCAAGGCGCGCGTGAACGCAGAGCTCGTGCGGGGCTGCCAGGAGCAAGGACTCGGCCTCTCGCGCGTCGTCATTCCGGCGCCGACGGGCGCGCTCGAGAATGACGATCGGCTGACCCCGCAGCTCTTGCACGCCGCCGAGCGCAGTGCGCCGTTCGTCTTGCGTTCGCCCGATTCCGTGATGGACCTGATCCCCGGTGAAACCTTGGCAGAGGCCTACGTCGAGCTCGTGGAGGCCGGTCTGGATCGCAGCTCCGGCCAGACGAGGCGCCCTTCCGGCCGTGTGGTTACGGCGTCAGCCTGGGCCGAGGAGGTGGGCCGCAAGATCGGAGCTCGACGCGGGGTACGGCTCGAGCTCGAAGTCCCTTCCGCAGGCGAGCGTCCGGCTCCGGTGCGGTTCGAGAATCCGAGCGCGGAGCGTCGGGCCGTCGACTGGGACGCGTTCTTCTCCCGGTACGCTCGCGACTGGCAGGGCTAGGCTGCGGCCAGGACTGGCTCGGTCAGGACTGGCTCGGTCAGGACTGACAGCCACGACTGGCACGGCCTTGCGGGGCGCTAGCCGTTGCGCTGGCTCCAGTCGTAGCCGAAGCGTGGATCATCCCAAGGCGCATAGGAGATCTCGTCCTTGGAATGGGGCTCGGTCGAGCAATTGGCAACCAGCGCAGACTCGGTGCCCAGGCACTTGAAGCCATTCCAAATGCCGGGTGGGATGGTGACGAGCTTCGGATCTTCGGGCCGCAGCACGAACTCTTGCGCGAAACCGCGCGTGGGCGAACCTTCACGATCGTCATAGAGCGCGAGGCGAATCGCGCCGCGGACCAGGAAGTAGTTCAGGGTCATGCTGCGATGCAGATGCCAGGCCTTGACCACGCCCGCGTAGATTTCGGAGAAGTAGATCTCGCCGAACGCTTGGAAGACCGACTCGTCCGAGCGCAGCATGTGATAAATTCCTCCCCGGTCGTCGAAAATCTTCCGCTTGGGCGTGACGACCACACCTGCCAGTTGGGACATGGGGCTCGGTTTCATCTCGAGGTTGGAGACAGAAGGAAATGGCCGCCCAAGAGCGCCTCGGCGTCGTGCCCGGATGTAGCGCATTGGCGGAGGGCAGCCTAGACTGTCGGCTAGCCCAATGCCCAAAGTTCGCTGGTTCGAAGTAGGAGGTCGCCCGTGAGGACGGTGGTTTTGTGTGGAGGGATGGGCACGCGCTTGGCCGAGGAAACGAGCGTGCGGCCCAAGCCGCTGGTCGAGATCGGGGGCCACCCCATCCTCTGGCACATTTTGAACATCTACGCGCACTTCGGCCACCGTGAGTTCGTCCTGGCCCTTGGCTACAAGGGCGAGGAGATCAAGCGCTACTTTCGCGATTATCATCTCTTGAACAGCGACTTTTGCGTCGACCTCAAGAGCGGCTCGACGGAAATCCATCAACCGGCGCGCTTGGATTGGAAGGTCCATTTGCTCGACACGGGCCAGAAGACGATGACGGGAGGTCGGCTCCTCCGGCTACGTGACCACATGAAGGACGACGATACCTTCATGCTGACCTACGGCGACGGCGTCGCGGACGTCGACGTGGAGGCTCTGGTTGCGTTCCATCGCGCCCACGGCAAGGTCGCCACGGTGACAGCCGTGCGGCCGATCGCGCGCTTCGGCGGGCTCGAGCTGGATGGCGACCGGGTGGTGTCCTTCCGCGAGAAGCCACAACTCGGTGAAGGCTGGGTCAACGGTGGGTTTTTCGTTTTCGATCGAGCGGTTTTCGACTACATCGCGGGCGACGAGACGATCCTCGAGCGCGACCCGCTGGAAGCCCTGGCGCGCGAGGGTCAGCTCATGACGTACCGGCACGAAGGCTTCTGGCAATGCATGGACACGCTGCGCGAGAAATCGCTCCTCGAGGAGCTTTGGTCGAGTGGTCGTGCGCCGTGGTGTGTTTGGCGGGGCGTCGATTGACGGCTTGAGCACCCTGAAGGCGTCCCCCCGGTCGGCCGCCCTGGCCCTGCGTCGCCTGACTCCGCTGGCACGTCTGGAGAAGCGTGCCCGGCGGCTCGAGCTCCGAAGTGGCCCTGACTCGCGTCGGGCGCGCCGACTGCGCGTCCACGTGCTCGAGCGGCTCGATCCCACGTTCGACGTCGGCGGAGTCGACTCGGCGGAGCTGCCGCAGCTTGCTCGGCGGCGACTGTGGCAAGAGGCCGAGCCCATCCGCCGTCTGCTCTGGACGAGCCTGGCCCTGTTGGCGGGTGTTTGCGTAGTGGTGGCCCTTGTGATCGGCGCCGCGTGCGCCGTGTCGCCCGTCGTTCGCGCGCACTTCTTTCCGCCGAATCTCGCCGCGCACGCGGCGTGGCAGCTCAGCAGCACCTTCCCCGGTATGCCCGGATCCGGCATTGGCCCCAGCGGACCTTCGCCGCTCTTCTTTCACACGCTCGACGAGAACAACGCCTCCATCACGATCAAGCTGCCCCGCCCGGCCCGCGTGCGCAGCGTGCGCATCGTCAATCGTGAGGACTGCTGCCGTGAACGGGCGTTGCCTCTCAACGTCAGCGCGCTCAGTCCGGAGGGCGAACAGCTCTTGTGCCAGAGGCGGGCGCCGTTTCGCAGCTGGACGTGCCAGCCGAACACGCCTGTGCGCACCGATACGGTGCGTGTTCGGCATCCAGGGCAGGGCATTTTACACCTAGCGAGCATCGAGGTGTACGAATGAGCTCTTGGCTTCGACGCTCGCTGAGCGCCTTCCGGAAGGTTGGTCGCGGTACGTTGGGGGTTCCCGAGGGCCCGCGCCGTGTCCCGCCGCGGAGTCGGATCCTGCGTGCTCTCGTCCGCAGCAATGAGCCCAGCCTCGGGTTCGTGCTGTTCTTCGGTGCGGCGTACTTGGCGGTGCTCGTCTTCGGTCATCTGCACCACGAGCTCTGGCGCGACGAAACGCACCCTTGGATCGTCGCTCGTCAGGCGGAAGGCTTCTGGGACCTGCTCACGGGCGATCGCCGTTACGACGGCCACCCGCCGGGTTGGTTCTGGTATCTCCGGCCGTTCACGTTCTTCACGCGCGACATCGTTGGCCTCCACGTCGCGACGATCTTGCTCAGCCTCGGCGGGGCCCTCTTGCTGCTGCGCTTCGCGCCGTTTTCTCGGCCGATTCGCGTCCTGCTCACGTTCTCGTTCTTGTTTGCGTTCGAGTACGGCGTTCTCAGTCGCAACTACACGCTCGGCGTGCTGTTCACGTTCCTCTTCTGCAGCCTGCTCCATCCGCTGCGGCCTCGGCCGCTCCTCTTGGCATTCTGCCTTTTGGGCCTCGCCCTCTCCAGCGTCTACGGGGCGATCCTGGCCTCTTGCTTGCTGCTCGTGCTGTTGGCCGAGAGTACGCGACTGGCGCGTGCATCTTCGCTGCCTGGCGTGTCGCAGCTGCGCATCGAAACACGTGCGCTCCTGGCGGGCGCGATTGCGCTCGGCGGGATCGTGTTTTCGCTCTCGTCTAGTCGACCTCCGGATCCGAACCCCTACGCGCCGGGTGTCAACCTCGAGGCGGTCAACTACCTCGGCTTCGAGGCCTCCATTGCGCGGCTGACGTGGTCGACGCTGCCGATGCGCGTGTTCGACGACATCAACTATTGGGGCGGCCTCGATTACGTTTGGCGTGAGCATCCGATGCTGTTCACGACCGTCGGCTGGACGCTCGTCGGCACGATGGTGCTGGTTCTCGCGGCATTTCCGGTCGAGCTTTCGGCCTTCCTGATCGGCGCTGGGCTGATGGTGGTGGTTCAGCTCGCCGTCTATCCCGGCTCCGTCCGCCACTGGGGCCACTACTTCTTGCTGTTTCTGGCGCTCGCTTGGACGGGACGGGTGCGCCACCCCAAGCGCTGGGGGTTCGTCCTGCCTACCTTGCTGCTCGTGGTGGGCTGCTTTCAGTTTCCGGCGCTCGTCGTGGCGCTGCGTGAGGAGCAGCGCTTCTCGTTCTCGGGCGGTCCTGAAGTGGCGGAGTTCATTCGTCGCTCGAAGCTGGAGCACCTGCCGCTCATGGGAGGCCCGGACTGGGCCATGCCGGCGGTGATGGGCCACCTCGATCAGGATTTCGTCAGCTGCGAAACACTGGAGCGGAACCAGACGTTGGTATTCCATGCGCGGCGTCAGCTCTGCTCTCCGTGGCAGCTCCTGCAGAAGGCGAGCAGCATTGCGAACGAGCTGCAGGCGCCAGTCCTGCTCGTCACCATCGGACAACTGGGCGGCGTGCCTCCCGGTGGTGTGCGGCTGCAGCGGCTCTTTCAAAGCCGGCGTCCCACGGCCACGGCCGAGGACTTCACGCTCTACCGCGTGATCCCTGCTCCCAACGTGCCGGCTCCGCCGGCCGCTCCTTCGGTGCCATCCGCTCCGGTGCTACCGCATGTGGCACCTGCGCCTTCGACGGCCCCGGCGTCCTCCGCGGTTCCTGTCCAGACGCCGTCGGCACCGACCGGCACGAAGATGCCCCCTCGAGCGACGAGCGCTGCGCCGGCGGCAGCTGGATCCGGCGCGCCGCCTCACTCGATCAAGGAGGCCGAGCAGCCATGAGTCCCCGCTTGAAGAGCGCGCTCATCTTCGCTGGGAAGGTCCTGGTGACGCTGGGTTTGGGCTATTGGCTGGTGTCGAGTCGCACGCTCGACGCCGGCTCCTTGCGCGTCCTGGAGCAGCCGGGCTTGCTCCTGGCGACGCTCCTCCTGTTCTGCGTCGTCACCGTCGGCGCCGCGACCGTGCGCTGGTCGGTTCTACTGCACGCCTACGGTATCTCCGTGCATCCCCTGCGTGCGGCTGCACTGCAGCTCATGGGTCTCTTCTTCAATGCCGTCATCCCCGGCAACTTGGGTGGCGACTTCGTCAAGAATCTCTACGTGGTCCGAGGGCGACCCATCGATGTCGTCGCGCTGGCCGTGACCGAGCGCCTGCTCGGCATGATCGCGCTCATCTGGGCGGGCTGGCTGGTCACCCTGTGCAACGCGTCGTACGTGCTCTCTGAGCCTGCGCTCGCGCCGTGGCTCGGCATTCTCACGCTGCTGGCGCTCGGCAGTGTCGCGGCCCCGGTCATCCTGGTGCTCGTTTTGCCGCGGCTCTTGCCGCGCGGACTACCCGGCGCGCTCGGTGGCATTCTGAGGCAGTTGGGGTCGGCGGTGCAGGTGCTGCGCGACAAGCCGAAGTCCGGGCTGGTCGTCTTTTTGATCTCGCTCTTCATTCATACCGGCAACCTGACGTACTTCTATCTCATCACGAGCGCGCTCCTTGGCGCCGCTCCGCCCGTTCCTGCGGTGTCCGTGATCTTCCCGATTGGCACACTCACGCTGATGCTGCCCGTGTCGGTCGCGGGTGTAGGCGTCGGACACATGGCCTTTGATCAGCTGTTTTCTGCGATCGGCCTCAGCGGCGGTGCCAACGCCTTCCACGTGTTCATCATCGGAGACGTAGGCCCGACGCTGCTGGGCGCCATTCCGTACTTGATCTTGCGGCGTACGCGGCCTGGCGCACTGGACGTCGCCGAGGGAAGCCGGGAACTTTCGCAGGAGCCGTAACGTCAGCGGAGCGGCGGCGGCGCATCCGTTGGAGCATTGCCGTCGGCAGGTTGATCGAGGTTGATGCGCTCCTGCACGGTATAGAGCGGACGGCGCTTCACTTCTTCGTAGATGCGGCCCACGTATTCGCCCAGCACGCCCATCACGAGCAGCTGGGCCGACGAAGACAGCGCGATCAGCATCATGATTGTCGTCCAGCCTTCCACGGTGGGCGCGCCGCGAAGCTTCTGCACTACGGCCCAAAGGCCAATCAGGACGGCGAGAACACCGGTGAAGGCACCGAGATACGTCGCGAGGCGGACCGGAATGATGGAGAACGACGTGATGCCATCGACGGCGAACTTCACCATCTTGCGCAGGGGATACTTGGTTTCCCCCGCGAAGCGGGCTGGCCGTTCGTAGTAGACGCGCGTCTGCTTGAAACCAATCCAGGCGACCATCCCGCGCACGAAGCGATGTCGTTCGCGCAGGGAACGCAATGCCAAGACGACGGGGCGCGACATCAAGCGGAAGTCGCCGGCATCGAGCGGGACTTCGAAGCCGAGCAGTGACCGCAGCAATCGATAGTAGCCGGCGGCTGTCACGCGCTTGAACAGCGTTTCGCCGTGGCGTTTGGTGCGAATGCCATAAACGACGTCGAACCCCTCGTCGAACTTGGCCAGCATGTCGCGCACGACCTCTGGCGGGTCCTGCAAGTCCGCGTCCATGACTACGACGGCATCTCCGTCGGCAACGTCCAAGCCGGCGCTGATCGCAATCTGGTGGCCGAAGTTACGGCCGAAGCTGAGAACGCGATAGCGAGGTTCCTGTGCCGCCATGGCGCGCAGCATCGGTAGCGATCGATCCTTGGAGCCGTCGTCGACCAGGATGACCTCCCAGGTCACGCCTACGCTACCCAAGAACGCGTCGAGTCGACGGTGGAGCTCCGGCAAGGTTTCTTCCTCGTTGTAGACGGGAAGCACGAGGGAGAGGCGGGGTGCGGCGCGCATCGACCGCTTCTATATAACGGCTGCTGCGCTCGCTCTAGCAGGGTGCTCCAGAAAGCGCCTGGCTGGAGAGGCAGACGTCGCACGTGCTCACAAGAGTCGCCCGAGCTGGCGGCTCAGGGTCGGGAGCGGCCACCGACGCGCCGGAGAAGGGCCGAGTTGCGCTTGGTCGGCGCACCGCGCTTGACCAGCGTGTACGGACCTTTGGTCGCGATGACGCCGTACTTTCCCGACTCCAAAGCCTGGCGGATGTGAGTCGCCTCACCGCGGATGCCCGGATTCGCGACCAGTAGGTACTCCGGATCGTGACCGAGGGAGTACTTCAAGCTGAACATCACCAGGCGTGTCGACAGATGAGGCCCTTCGGACTCGGTGACGGCGATGGATGCGTGCTTGGGGATGCTCTTCGTGATCTCGCGGAAGTGCTCCATCTTTTTCTTTTCGGCCGGGCTGATTTCGAACGTCTTGGTCCCGAAGCCGCCCATGATGCGCTCGCCGCCCAGCAGGAGCCCCTTCTGCACGTCCAAAGACAGGGCGACCACGAGCAGCGCCAAAAGAGTGGCCCCTTTGGTGCGCGCTTGGATCGCTAGAATCGAAGCGCCGAGCACATAGGCGAGCCAGAGATACGTGTACTGAAACGACGCTTGAAAGAGGGGCGGCCGATTCGTCACCAGCAGCGTGGCTACGAAACCTGGCAGGACCGCCATGATCAGGATCGGTCGCCGCAGCCAAAGGCCGAGCAGCGGTGCCGTCATGTGCAGGAGATAGAGCGCCTTGGGTTCCGTCAGGAGCGCCTTGAGCACGAAGGCTTGGTTCGACAGCAAGGTGAGGACGATGGACCCGAAGCCGCCAACACCTTGCGCCTTCAAGTCTTCGTACATGTTGTCGAACCACCACTTGCCGAACAGTGGCATGATCGCGAACTTCATCAGGACGAAGTAGGCGCCGCCGAGAATCGCCAAGTTGATGCCTTCACGCACCAGTCGCCCGCTGAACACGAGAAAGACGCCCAGGACGACGATGCCGATGCCGATGTCTTCGCGGCACGAGAGCGCGCAAGCCATGCTGAGGTAGAGGCCCATGCGGGCCAGGCGTGCCCCTGGTCGCGACAGCAAGACGTCCAGGCAGAGGAGCAGCCAGGCCACGAAGAACATGGCTGCGCCGGTGAAGTGAAAGTCGAAGAAATTCGGCTGCTGCACGGCGGGCATGCAGAGGAACACGATGGCCATGACCAGGCCGGCCAGCGAACCGAGGCGACGCGCACTCAGGAGGTAAAGCGGCACCGCGGTCAGGGCGACGAGGCCGGTTTGGATCCAGAGCAGCGCGTGGGCACCGGGCGACAGCGCATAGAAAGGCAGGAGGAGGTACACGCACAGCTCGGCGTGGTTCGCCAAGTTGCTCCAGTCGGCCATGTGCGCGGCCACCGCAGGTGACCGCATTGGATGACCGTGCAGGGCGTTGAAAAACAGATTGTCGTACTCCGCCAAGTCCGAGCTCGACGTGGCGAACTTCTGGTGGCTCACGTTCGCGAGATGGCCAATCCGGAAGAAATAATAGGTGACGGCTGCGCCGAGCAGGACGCCTGAGCCGATGCGCACCACTCGGGCGCCACGCGGAGTTGCGAGCCACGTCCTCGCTCGCAGCGCGACGGGTGCCGTGCCGAGCACGGCAAGGGCAGGTCGGAGTAGCCGCTCGAGGACGATGCCCAGAACGAGCGCGTAGCAGAGGTAGGCGATCTCGCGACCGTCCCAGACTTCTCGCACGAAGAGCATGGGGAGGAACGCGCAGACACTGAAGGGAGCGAAGAATGCGCGCGCAGTCTGGCGTGCCTCCTCTGGCGCGGGCGCTCGCCTGGCCAAGAGCAAGAGGGTGAGCGCGACAGCCACGCCCGACACCCAGGCGCCGAGGATGAGCCCGATCCTGAGCGGCAGGTTGAGCCCGTTGCTCGCTAGAAACGTCTGTGGACCGCCGGGCAGCACCAACTGACCGAGGCCGAGCAGGAAGGAGCTCATGCCGAGCGTCACGACCGTGCCTGTACGCGCCAGGGAGCTCACGAGCTCGGCGCGACCAGGGGGCCAGCCTCTGGGCTTGTCGTCACTCGGCGCCGAAGGTGCGGCGTTGCCGTCGCTCACCGGCTGGGGCGAGGCGCTGTCGCTCACCGGCTGGGGCGAGGCGCTGTCGCTCACCGGCTGGGGCGAGGCGCTGCCATTCGCATCGCTTGCGGACGTTCCTACTTCTGGCTCTGCTTCGCCTTCGCCCATGGACCCTTCGAGGCGCTATCGCCGGTTTGCTCGGGCCCGTCAACGGCAGCCGCGAAAGTCAGCTTTCGAGCGAGGGCTGGTCGAGGTCAGAACCGGCACACGTGCCAGGTCTTTTTCCCGCGCCTGATCAAGACGACGCGGTCGAAGAGCAGGTCGGCCAGCCCGACCCGCTGCTCTTCATGAGCGCGTTCTCCGTTCACGCTCACAGCCCCGCTGGTGAGGTACTGTCGTGCTTCACGCTTGCTCTTGGCGACCTCTGCCAGCACGAGCAGGTCGACGACGGGGACTCCCTCCCCGGCCAGCACGCCGCGATCGAGCGTGGCGGTTGGCGTGCCTCGGAAGACCTCTTCGAGCAGCTCGGCCGAGAGGCCCTTTACTTCTCCCGAGAAGAGCGCTTGCGTGGCTCGTTTTGCATCGGCGAGACCCTCGTCGCCGTGTAAGAGGCGCGTCAGCTCTTCGGCGAGTGCATGCTGGGCCCGTCGCTGCGCCGGGTCCTGGGCGTGCTCTGCCACGAGCTGCTCGACTTCTGCCAGAGGACGCAGCGAGAACACGCGCAGGAAGCGACCGATGTCTTCATCGGCCGCGTTGACCCAGAATTGGTAGAATGCGTAGGGACTCGTGGCGTCTGCTGTGAGCCACACTGCGCCTTGCTCGGTTTTGCCGAACTTCCCGCCATCGGCTTTCGTGAGGAGCGGCGTCGTCAGACCGAACACTTCTCGGCCGTGCATACGTCGGGTCAAGTCGACGCCAGCAACGATGTTGCCCCATTGATCCGAGCCTCCAACCTGGACCGTCACCTCCCGCGCTTGGGCGAGGTGAGCGAAATCGTACGACTGCAGGATCATGTAGCTGAACTCGGTGTAGCTGATGCCGTGCTCCCGCTCCTCCAGACGAGCACGTACAGAATCCTTCTGGATCATCATGTTCACCGAGAAGTGCTTGCCCACGTCACGGAGCACGTCCACGTAACGCAAGCTCGCAATCCAGTCGGCATTGTTCACGATGGTGGCGGCGTTTGGCCCGCTGAAGTCGAGCAAGCGCTCGAAGATGGGCCGCTGGCCAAGGACGTTTGCCTGCACGAGCTCCGGCGTGAGGAGCTGGCGCTCCGAATCTTTGCCGCTCGGGTCGCCGATCAAACCCGTCCCCCCGCCGGTCAGGACGACGGGCGTATGACCAGCGAGCTGAAAGCGACGCAAAAGGACAATCGACACCAAGTTGCCGATGGTGAGGGACGCGCGTGTCGGATCGAAGCCGCAATACACGCGGCGCGGCTCGGCGAGGTGTCGAGCGAGGTCGCTCCGACTCGTGGTTTGATGGACCAGCCCCCGCGCGTCGAGATCGGCGAGGAAGGGCGACGGGGGCGTTCCCGTGGAGTCGTTCATGTTGGGGCCGGGACCATAGCAGGCCGGCGTTCAGCTGGCGCGACCGAGTGCACCACGGTCCACGAGTGGGCCGCCCAGCCGCACGCGTCGGACGAGTACGTCGAGCAAGAGGAGCGCGATGCCGAGATAGAGCAGCGACGCCTGGGCCGGCTCTTCCGTGCGAATTCGGTCCTCACCGGGCGCGAGGAAGACGGCGTGCTCGGGCTCGAGTGTGCCCCCGCCCGTGTCGGCCCACGCCGACAAGGTTGCCGGGCGCGGCTCGAGGTCGCGATACTCCTCGGGGTAGGGCAAAGAAACGGTGGCGCGTCCGACCCCGGCGGCCGAAAGCTGACCAGTTCCATCGGGCCGCTCGTGCCTGGACACCAGCGTGTAGGCGCCGAAGGTCGGCAATGCGATCCGCGCGGCGTAGCGCCCTGGCGCCTGCAGTCGAAACGGGACAGTCGCCTCCACTTTGGTGCCACTGTCGCCTGCGAGGCTGAGCGTCGAGACCCAGCTACTGTCGAAGTTCCCGGCGTTGCTCTTGGCGTCGAACGAAACCACGACCTCACGATCCTCGAGCTCCACTTCGAGTGGGACGATGCGCTCGTCGTCGCGCTTCTGGTGAGCCCGTACGAGTTGCGCCAAGAAACGGGGGAATTGCGGCCAGCGCAGCCACTCGATGCCGAGTCGTGGCTTCAGATCGGCCGTCCAAGCCACGGTCCAGCCTAGACCGACTCGACGTCGCGCCAGTACCGGATCACCGGTATCGGTGCGCAGGACGAGCTCGCTCGGGCTCGGGCCGACCTGCGTCTTCGTGAGTCCGCGCAAGTAGGGAAGTGCGTCGAGGTGGAGCCCTTGCAAGAACTCCGCACGTCGCTCCAGCGTGACCGGCACGTAGTCGAGCGACGTCGCCTCCTTGGTCAAGAGCTCGGCCTCGCGCGTGAAGATGCGAGGTAGACTCGTCGGATCTTCGGCTGCGTGGTAGCGCCCACCGCCAGCCTCGGCGATCATCGTCAATAGCTCACGATTGGTTTGTGAGCCGAGGCCTACGGTCGTCAGCGTGATGCCCTCGGCAAATGCAGCTACCGCCAGGTCGTAGACACCTTCGCTCGGTGCGTTGCCGTCGGTGAGCAGTACGATGTGCTTCTTTCGCGCCTCCGTGCCTGCCAGGTCCTGATAGGCCATGTCCAGGCTGGGGAAGATCTCCGTGCCGCCGCCCGGCTGGATGGTGGCGAGTGCAGATTGAATGGCGGATCGGAAGCGTGCCGCTTGGAGGCGCACCACGCGGGAAGGCTGGGAATCGAAGGCAATGACCTCGAGCAAGTCGTGCGGAGACAGCGCGGTCAGCGTCGCCAAACACGCTTCCTTGGCCATGGCGAGGGGCAGGCCGGTCATGGAGCCCGAGCGGTCGATCACGAGCGCCATCGCGACACCGGGCGTCTCACGCTCCTTCTCGGCGTCCATGCGGACCGGCAGGATCTTCTCGAGATCCGAGCCTTGCCAGCCACCGGGACCATAGCCAGCTTCGCCGCCCGAGTAGAGCAAGCCACCGCCACGTCTGACGTAGGCCACGAGTTCCTGCTCGGCACTCCGGGAAACGGCCGAGCGCGGCAAATCGCTCAGGATCACGAAGGTGAAAGGCTCGAGCTCGGCCTGGGTGCGGGGCAGGCTTGCCGGCGTGCGCACGTCGACATCGAACTGTTGGGCCGCTAGCGCTCGCGTCAGCTGACCAATGTGTTCGGGGTGGCGATCCACGACCAGGACGCGTGGGGGCCCCGGGACCTCGATGCGCGCAGCGTAGGCGTCGTTGCCCGGGAAGTGATCCGGAGCGGCGGAAGCGAACCGCGCGCGATAGGTGATGGGCCCTTGGACACGCACGACGCTGCGAAACGTCTCGACGTGGCGCCCCACTGGCAGGTCGATGTCGCGTCGACCGCCGAGGCCGTTTTCCGTCTCTCCCTGCAAGAGCTCGAGCGTTCCGCGGGTTTTCGCTGTCGCGCGCAGCTCGACCTTGACGTCGAAAGGTTCCCCCAAGGTCACGAGCGCTGGAAGCTCGACGGAAAGCACGGCCACGTCGGCCGGCGGCCGTTCGGATAGCTGGGAGCTGCTGAGTCGAACGCCGAGAGCGCGTGCGTCTGCGATGGCCGACAAGGCGTCGCCGCGCGTCTCGACACCGTCGCTCAAGAGGAGGTAGCGCGAGAGGCACCCGGGGGCGGTGAAGGCACGGGCGAGTCTCACGGCTTGCTCGACATCGGTGCCCGAGCCGACCACTCGCGCGCGCAGGTCACGCACATCGAGCCGCCCGGCGAGCTCTGAAGCGGGCAGCTCGAACGCCCGTGCTTCGGCTCCGAACACGATCAGCCGCAGGTTCGGCTCCAAACGTCCGAGCTCCGCGATCCGTTCGCTGGCACGCTGCAGCGCGGAATCACCGACGGACTCACTGACGTCGAGCAGGACCGTGGGGCACACCCGCGTGGAGTCGTAGCTGCGCATGGGTCGCGTTAGGCCCAGCGTCAGTGCGATCAAGAACAGGGCACGAATGACGAGCGAGAGCGCACGCTGCAAGGGGTGGAGCGCCGTCAACGAGTAGACAGTGCCCAGGCCCAGCCACGGTAAGAGCGCCAGGAGCAGAAGCGGACGCGAATCGGCCAGGCGAAATTCGGACCCAGCCCAGGGCCAGCGCAGCCGGTCGGCCCACGGCAGCCCGAGTGCCGCCAGGAGCCAGAACAGTGCGGCGCAAAGCACGGCTGGCACGACCAGCGACCGCAGCTTGCGCAGTGCCATCATACGGTCCACCGCCGGTGGTAGCTCCACCACTCCGAGAACGACAAGAGGAGCGCGCACGCGATGAGCAGCATCCACGGCGCGTGGTCGGCTCGTTTCTCGAACGGGCGAGGTCGCGTCAGAGCGGCCGCAGTCGGGCCCCGACGGAGATCCTTCGCCGGGAGCAGACGTGCCTCGCTCTCGTCGAAGTAGTTGGCGAAGAAGGTCGACCGCTCCTGCCCTTGCTCGATTTCGTAGAAGCCGGCGAGATCACCGAAGAACGTCGTGCGCTGCTCCGTCACAGCCACCCGGAAGGTCGCGACGTCGGCGGTACCCAGCGGTCCCCGAACGACCGCACTCGGGTCCAGGGTAGGGGTTCGCAGGTGCCAATCGCGACCGGGTGCGAAGGCAACCCCGTCCTCACCCGACACCCGCGGTGCCAGCTCCCACAGGCTATTGTGCAAGAAGAGCGGCCAGGCGGCGCGCAGGAAGAAGTCGCTCTGCTTCGGGTCGAATCCGAGGGCCAGGAAGCGTCCTTCCGCACGCTCACCCATGACCACGATGGGCTCACCGCCCGCGAAAGCGAGCGCCTGATCGCCGGGGCCAGGACGAAGCGCCCGACCGCTCAGCACTTGCACGTCGTACGGATCGACCGCCGCGAAGATGGGGCTTTCCTTCTGCCAGCGATCGAAGCCGAACATGCTGAGGGCCCGACCTCGCGCGACGGGGTACGGCTCGTCCCCTTCGGGCGGACCGAGGTAGATGGCCGCCTTCGCCGAGTGAGTCGTGTGCTGGCCGGTGGCGTAGATCGCGATGTCGTAGGTCGATTCGCTGCGGGGAGCTTCGGCTTCCACGCGGGTGGTCACGATGTCCGGCTCGGTGAGGAGCGCGGCGTCCACGAACTGATTGGGCGGACCCACGTAGAGGACGCGCAAAGGGGGCAAAGCTGCGAGCAAAAGCACGGCCCGATTGTCGGCCTCCAGCCAGTCCTGGCCGCCGTCCACGCGTCGGATCTCGGCGATGACCCCGCTCTTGGCGCCGCCCAACCGCGGCAGAGGGATCACGCGACGTCCCGCTGCTGGGACGATGGCGCGTTCGACTTCGATCACTGCGGCGCGTTCGTAGGACGCATTCACGGCCAGCAGCGTCACCTCCACCTCGGCGCTCTGCGCTGCCGTAGAGCTCAGCTCGATCTGTGCTTCGAAGCGGCGGGGCTCGTCGGCATAGCGGCGCGCCGAAAAGTTACTGATGCCGATGTTTTCTGCCGCGACACCGCTACTCGACGCGACGGGTTCGAAGGTGAGGTCCAGTCCTTCGGTATCGGTGCGGTCGAGCGGAGGCAGAGCGCCATCGCTCACGAGAACGACCTCCGTTTTGGCGTCTCGCGGCCGGGAGTCGCGTGCAAGCCTGAGCGCCCGCGGTACGTCTGCGGCCGAGTGCTGGTAGGACAAGCGCGAAATGGCCGCACGGAGCCGCTTCGAGTCGTTGGTCCACGGTGTCTCCACTCGTGCTCGCGCGGCAGCCGATATGAGGAGAACACGGTCGTGGGAACCGACAGCGTCGACCCAGCGATTGAGGACGCGTTTCGCTTCGTCGAGTCTGGTCGGTCCTCCGCGCGCTCCGACAGGGGCCTCCATGGACGGACTGACATCCACGATGAGCACCACCGTGCGGCCGGCATCTTTGGCCGCGTCGGGTCGGGGATCGGCCAATGCAAACAGGAGCAGGCCGAGCAGCAGGAGCTGAAGGAGCAGCGATAGGATTCGGCGCAAACGGTGCCAGGGCACACTCGAGCGGCGCTTCTCCAGTGTGCGGCGCCAGAGCTCGACGAACGGAACCAAGAGCGGCCGATGCTGCTCACGCAGGAGGTACAGGCCCAGGAGCACGAGCGAAACGGCTGCACCGATGCCGACGAGGACGGTGGTCGGACCAGCGAAGGTGAAGAGCAAGATCACTCGAGCAGACCCCCCCTTCGGAGCACGTAGAGGACGACTTCGTCGAATGGTGCTGCGGCGTCGACGGCGAAGTAGGCCACGTGCTTCCGCGCACAGAAGCGCCGCACCTGCTCTCGCTCTTCGGCGACCTGGGCGTCCACCTGGCGCAGCTTCTTCTCCGTCAGGGTGATGTCCAGGTGCTCGCCGGTCTCGGCGTCGACGACGGAGACGTCGCCGGCCTGCGCGGGCCGGGTGTCGAGCGTCGAGCCCAAGTGCAGGACGCACACTTCGTAGCGGTGATGGACCAGTGCGTTGATGCCGGCTTCGAAGCCGGCTGGGTCGTAGAGATCGGTCAGGAGCACGGCCATGCCCCGCCGCGGATGCATGAGGGCAAAGCGCCGCAGGGCAGCCGACAAGTCAGTGCGGCCGCTCGGTCGCAACGTGGTGAGGAACCGCAGCAGTCGAAACAGGCGCTGCTTGCCCCGCAGCGGAGGCAAGCGTTCGTGGAGCTCGTCACCGAGGGCGTGGACGCTGACGCGGTCGAGCGAACAGAGACCGATGTAGCCGAGTGCCGCCGTGAGACGCACGGCCTGCGTCAGCTTTTCACCGTGAGCCATCGAGGCGGAACGGTCAATCAGGAAGTAGAGGCTGAGGTCCTCCTCCTCTTCGTACACGCGCAGCAAGAGCTTGCCCAACCGTTGGTAGATACCAACGTCGAGCAGGCGAATGTCGTCACCCGCGACGTAGGCCTTATGATCGGCGAACTCGACGCCGCTGCCTTTCTTCTTGGCGCGGCGATCGCCGCGACGTAGGCCTGTGGCGGCCCGACGACTCGCCAGTGCCAGCGACTCGAGCTTGCGCAGGAACTCCTGGTCGAACAGGTCTGGCGCGGACGGGACGTTCGCTTGCGTCGGCGGTCCGCGCCGAAAGAGGCGGCTAACGAATGATGCGGCCACTCGGTCTCAGTCCGCGACCTCGGGAAGCTCGGCGAGCAGGCGCGAGAGCAGCTGATCGGTCGTGATTCCCTCGGCTTCGCCTTCGAAGTTCAGCCGTACCCGATGACGCAGAGCCGGCGGTGCGACGTGCTTGACGTCGTCGATACCGGGCGCAGGCCGCCCGGCCAGGAGAGCCCGAATCTTGGCCGCCAGAACGAGCGCCTGGGCTCCGCGGGGCGAAGCGCCGGTGGCCGTGTAGCGCCGCACTTCGGCGGTGGCGCCATCCAGATCGGGATGCGTCGCACGGGTGAGGCGGACGACGTAGTCCTGAACGTGGGGAGCAACCGGCGCCTCACGCACGATGCCTTGCAAGCGGACGATGTCGGAGCCGCCGAGCGTGACCGGCGCGACGGGAACGTCGCTTTGCGTCGTTCGCGCGAGGATCTCGTGCAACTCGGAGCGACTCGGAAACGGCACTTTGAGCTTGAAGAAGAAGCGGTCGAGCTGAGCCTCGGGCAGTGGGTAGGTGCCTTCCATCTCCAGCGGGTTCTGTGTGGCCAGCACGAAGTAGGGCTGACCGAGATCGTGAGTGGTGCCGCCAATCGTGACGCGATGCTCCTGCATCGCCTCCAGCAGGGCGCTCTGCGTTTTGGGCGTGGCGCGATTGATCTCGTCGGCGAGCACGATGGGCGAAAAGATGGGCCCCTTTCGGAACTCGAAGCGCTCTCCACCCGTCTTGGCATCGAGCACCACCGTCGTCCCCAAAATATCGGCGGGCATCAGGTCGGGCGTGAACTGGATCCGCGAGAACGGCAAATCGATGGTTTCCGACAGCGTGCGCACGAGCAGCGTCTTGCCGAGTCCAGGCACGCCTTCGAGCAGCGCGTGCGACCCAGCCAAGATGCAGGTGATGACGCCTTCGATCACTTCCTCGTGACCGACGATGACTCGCGCGAGCGCTGCCTTGAGCTTGTTTGCGCTTGCCGTCAGGTCATCGAGTTTGGCCTGCGCCAGCTCGGCGTGCGTGGTGTCCAAGTGGCCTCGCCCTGTGGTCCCTGATTCGGTGGTCATGTCCTGCCTTACTCATCGCGGGGGCGGATGAGATCGAAGTAACGCTCGACTTCCGTGCGACGTCCGCGAGGGATGGCTTCCCCTTTGACCATCTCTTCGAGCACGGTTTCGTAATCCTTGTAGAGCCTTTCGTAGGCTGCCGCTCGAAAACCCGCCTCGGCCGCGGTCAGGATGGTTTCGCTCTCCGCGGCGCCCTCGCCCGTGTCGCGAGCTGCCGCGGCCTTGTCTTCGGTCTTGCTGCCCAAGGCGGCGGTTGCCTCACCTTGCCAGTTCGGGTCGTGCTCGGTCCCCGCTTCGGGCGCGGTGCTGGTTCCGGCTTGCATGCTCCCGTCGCCCGGGGAGCCTGGGCCATTCGCCCGGTCGCCAGCGGTGCCCGCTGCACGCGGCATGACCGCCCCGCCGCCCGGCTTGCCCGAACCCTGCTCGCCGCCGGGCTGGTTGCCACCTCGCGCACGGCGCTCGAACTGCCGCAATTGTTCGGCCAGATCGGATTGTTCCTCCTGACGCAGGCGTTCCTTGAGCGCTCGCAGCTGCTCGAGCAGCTCCCGCTTTTCGTCGTCCGTGAGCTGGCGGTTCGCTTCTCGGCTCTGGCCGTCGGCCGCCTGATCCAAGAACTCGCTGGCGCGTCGTGGGTCGGAGGAAAGCTCGCGCATTGCTTCCGCCAGCTGGCGATCGAGCTCGCTCGCCGCCTGTTCCGTCGCCTGCTTCCGCCGCTCGAGTCGCTCGAGCTCACGCTTGGTGCGCTCGAGCTCGTCCGCTTCGGGCTGGCTCAGGCCGCCCTGGTCCTTTTTGTCGAGCAGACGCCGTTCCTTCTCTCGCAAGCGCTGCTCAGCGCCTGCGTTCGCAGCTCGCTCCGCTTGCTCTCGGCGCCGAGCTTCCTCTCGGGTCTTCGCCAGCGTCTCGCGAATCTTCTCGAGCTCACGCGCGGTGGGAGGCGTCGCAGCGTCGGCCAAGCGCTCGGCGAGGCGCTCCAGTGCCTCCGCCCGATCGGCCGCTAGGTCGTCCTCAGGCGGAGCCGGGCTTTCTTGCTGTCGGTCGCCGGCAAGAGGCGCTTCGGGGTCGTCGCCAAGGGGTACGCCCTTCGCGACCTCCGCCCGGATGTCTCGTTCGAGCGCGGCGGCGAGGGAGAGCGCTTGGCGTTGATCGAGCTTTCCGGCTTTCAGCTGCTCGACGAGCTCGCGAAACTCGCGGGCTCGTTCGCGCCCAGCGTCGCTCGTCGCCGTGCTGAGCAGGCGCTCGGCGCGCTCTGCTAGGAGGGCGAGCTCGGCAGGAGAAAGGGCGACGGAAGCGCGGGCCGCCTTCAGTGGAGTCGTGGCGGGGGGAACCGGCGCCGGGCGATGGCTCTGCGGTCGAATCAAAAGGGCGGCCAGGAATGCCGTGAGAAGAAGCAGGGAGGGGCCGACGGTGCTTGGCCAGCGCAGGGGCAGGGCCTGAGCGAGTCGCACGCCGGCCAGCCTTCGATCCGCGGCTTCACGGACGAGCGCGACGTAGCCGCTGGTCTCCTGGGCCTCGAGCTCGAAGGCCGAAGCCACGGCCCCCTCGGCTCCGAGGGCTCGGTCGAGCTCGATGGCGCTCGCGAGGCGGGAGGGGCGCCGCATGTAGGCGAGCGTGGCTGCGCCCCCGAGAGCGGTCAGCGAGACCATGAGCAGCCCCGGTGCCTCCCCCAGCCCGCTGGCGGCTTTGTGCAGGAGCCACCGAGCGAGGGCGAGTAGGGGGAACAGCCAGAGGCCCACTGCCGAAGCGGCAGCGAGCGCCGCTTGGAATCCCAGGCGGCGGCGAGAGCGCTCGACCCAAGTGATCAAGCTCGTCTTCCGGATCTGTGGCCGGTCCGTGCGAGGCGCGGACGAGCGGGGTGGGGTGGCGCCGGTGGTGGGGCTCATCGTCACCGACCTCGCTTTCCGAGCAGGATGGGTAAGCGACGTGCACACGCCGCGGCGCGCCCGACACGCACGGAGGGCGTGGCCCGATCGGCATGCATGGAGGCCCTGGCCTGCACGAGGGGGGCGATGCCGTGGGCGGTCAGCGGTGCCGGTGACACGGGGGCGAGTGTAGCGTGGACTGCCGGAAGGAGCATTTCGACGCTTGACCAAGCGGCTCCGGCTGGGCGTCAATGAGTGCGGACAACTGGCAGCACAACGCGATCCCACAAAGACTGGAGCCGACGCATCGATGGCGAATAACGAAAGTCCCCTCATCCTGGTAGCCGATGACGAGCCGAGCACGCTCGCCCTGGTCGGAAATCATCTGCGAGCTCGCGGCTACCGCGTGATCGAAGCCGCTGATGGCGACGAAGCCTGGGACCTGTGTACGCGCGAGCTGCCGGACTTGGTCGTGCTCGACGTGATGATGCCGGGGATGAGCGGCTGGGAAGTTTGCCGGCGCGTGCGCGAAGCAGTCTCGCTGGCGCACACGGGTGTGGTGATGCTCACGGGAATTGGCGACACTCTCAACGAGCTCACGTCTCCGCTTTACGGCGCGGACGTCTACATGGACAAACCCTTCCAGTTTGCCAAGCTCGTGGCCGCGGTCGAAGAAACGCTCGACAAGCGTTCCAAAGGCGATTTGGGCCGTCCTGAAGTGACGAGTGGTCCCACGACGGCCGAGGCGGACGAAGCTGCTCCCGGCGAGAACAAGCCGAAGAAGAAGAAGGCGAAGGCCGCCGCCGCGCCTCTCACGTTGCCGGCCGAGAGCGACACGGCCAAACCTGCTCAGAAGAAGCAGTCGAAGAAGAGTGCTGCGCCTGTGAGCGAGATGGAAGACGTGGCAGCGTCGAGTGCGCCGAAGCAGGTGAAGGCCAAGCCGGCCAAACCCGCCAAGGCAGCACCCAAGTCTGGCGCCAAACCAGCACGCGGGAAGACAACTGCCCGCGTGAAGGCGACACCAGCAGAGGGCGCAGCGAAGGCAGCACCGGCGGCGAAGGCAGCACCGGCAGCGAAGGCAGCTCCCAAGGGCAAGGTGGGCGCCAAGGCCAAGGCCGCCCCTCGGGCGGCGGCCAAGAAGAAGGCACCCCAGCTGGCACCGACGGTCGCCCAGCCCACGAAGAAGCTGGCGGCGGCCGCCCAGGCGAAGAAGGCGGCCCCGAAGGCCGTGGCCAAGGCCCCGAAGGCCGTGGCCAAGGCTACGAAGGCCGTGGCCAAGGCTACGAAGACCGCGGCCAAGGCCACCAAGCCCGGCAAAGCAGCGAAGCCCAGCGCCAAGCCCGCCAAGAAGGCCCAGGCGAAGCAGGCGACCCTGAAGGTGGTAGCCAAGGCGACCAAGCCCAGCGCCAAGCCGGCCAAGGGTGTGAAGCCCAGCGCCAAGCCGGCCAAGGGTGCGAAGCCCAGCGCCAAGCCGGCCAAGGCAGCCAAGGGCAAAGCCGCGAAGAAGCCCGCCGTGGCCGCGAAGAAGGCGGCCCCGAAGAAGGGCGGCAAAGGCGCGCCCGCCTCGTCGGTTCGGCCCAAGGGGGCTGCCAAGAGCAAGGCCAAGCCCGCCGCGAAGAAGGCCAAGGCGCGCTGATGCGCGGGCGAGGGGCCCCGCCTCGCGGCGGGGCCCTGCCTCAGATGGCGGCTGCCGAGCGCTCGTGACGTGCGCCTGGCCACGATGCCACGAAGGCTCGCACACGCTCGAGATCGTCGGTGCGGGTCGCTCGCGGGAGCGCCGCCAGGAGCCGCCGCCCGTAGCTCTTGGTGCGGATCCTGTCGTCGAGCAGCGCCACCACTCCGTGGTCTTCGCGTCGGCGAATGAGTCGGCCGAAGCCCTGCTTGAGCGCGATGGCGGCCTCGGGCACCGCCAGGTGTGAGAAGGCGCTCTTCCCTTGTTCTTCGAGCAGGATCCCGCGGGCGCGGACGATGGGATCGCTCGGAACGGCAAAGGGGATCTTCTCGAGAATGACGAGCCGGAGCGCGTCTCCGGGGACATCCACGCCTTCCCAGAAGCTAGCCGTGGCGACGAGCACGGCATTTTCGTCCTTGCGGAACGCATCGAGCAGCGCCTCCTTGGGGCGCTCCCCTTGAACCAGCAGCTCGAGTCCGAACGGACGCGGTCCGAGCCGAGCCGCGAGTCCCTTCATGGACGCAATGGAGGTGGTGAGCACGAAGGCGCCACCGCCCGTCAATTCGATCAACGTGCGCACGCGCTCGCTGGCTCGATCCAAGAAGTCTGGTGCATTGGGCGGAGGCAGATCCGGCGGCAGGTAAAGAAGGCATTGCTCTTCGAAGTCGAAGGGCGAAGGCACCGACAGCTCGACCACGCGGGGGCTCGTCTGCACGCCCAGCCGCTGGCGCACGTAAGCGAACGACGCGTCGCTTCCCTGGCCGTCCGAGCTCAGCGTGGCCGACAGCAGAACGACCGTGGGCACGACGTCGAGCAGCCGCGGTCCGAGGATTGGGGCCAGGTCGACGGGCGTCGTACCGACACTCACGTCCCCGCCCGCGACGTCGATGAATGCTACGTGCCCGGCTTCCGGCTCGATGGCCGAGCCAAGCTGGTCGCGAACGGAACCGAGGCGGCGCCCGAGCTGACCGAGCGCCTCCCGACTCGGGCCGTCGTCGGTGCGTGCGGCGTAGTCGACGAGTGCTGCGCCGAGATCGTCGAGCAGCGTGTCGACCTCGAAGTACTGCTCCTTCAGCTCGCGCGGGAACGCGCCGCTATCGAGCTCGCTGCGACCCGCTGCAGACCGCGCCGCCACGAGGCCGAAGAAGGTGCGCGCGGCCGCGCGCGTACGCTCGGCCAAAGACAGGGCTGCGGGGCCAAAGGTGGTGCCGGCGCGGAGCAGCTTGCCTTGGACCTCGGCCAGCAGCCGGTCGAGCGATGCCGAGCGGGCTCGCGTGCCGAAGAAGGTCGCTGCCACGTCTTCGACCCGATGGGCCTCGTCCAAGATGACGGCGTCGTAGTCCGGCAGCACGTGGCCGGGGTGCGGGCCGCGAAGCGCCAGGTCCGCGAAGAAGAGGTGGTGATTCACTACGACGACGTCGGCAGCCTGCGCCTCCTTGCGCATGCGCGTGACGAAGCATTCCTCGAAATGGGAGCAGCCCGGTCCAATCCGAGTGTCGGTGCCGGAAGCAACTCGTCGACGAAGCGGTGCGTCTTCCTGCCAGGTGCCGAGCTCACTCAGGTCGCCGCTGATCGTCCGTTCGACCCAGAGGGCGAGCTCTCGCTGTTCGTCCGAGGAGCCAGCTGTCGGCTGGAGAAGATGCTCGGCGTACCGGCGTCGACAGAGGTAGTTGGGCAAGCCCTTCATGAGCGCCACCGGGACATTCGTGCCCAAGATCGACTGCACGAGGGGGAGGTCGCGGTGGAAGATCTGCTCCTGGAGCGTGCGAGTGGCCGTGGAAATCACGACTTTCCTCCCCGAAAGCAGGGCAGGCACCAGGTACGCGAAGGTCTTGCCGATGCCGGTGCCTGCTTCGCAGAGCAGGACGCCGTCGTCCGAGAGTGCTCGCTCGATCGCGGCCGCCACCTGCGCCTGGCCATCGCGCGCCTCGTAGCCCGCGAGACTCCGGGCCAGGAGCCCGCCGGGGCCGAACACACCCTGCACGCGAGCGCTCTCGCTCAGGCTCCGAAGGGCGCCCGCGTCACTTCCCGGTCGGGCCTCGTCGGTGGAGGCGCGATCAGGCAGGTGGGGGGAACTCCGAGCCAGGGACTGTGCCCCCCTCTACATCCAAGAACTGCATGCCGGCGATCTGTCCGTCTGCTTCGTCGCGAACCCAGACGACCCGCGCAGGTCGCGCCTTGGCCTCACCGATCTGAACCGTATAGTCGGTGCCGACCGTCACGGCGCGATCGACGATGACGCGGAGACCGCCGCGGCTGACGTTCAGCGTCCATGCCTCGACCTCACCCTCCAAGCCCAGGATGGTCACTCTCTCGGACGCTTCGCGCCGCGGTCCCCCAAAGCTCCGTCGTTGAGACACGGAGCGGAGGGTACAGCATCCCTTGACGGCGCTGAATCCCTCTGAGAGCCTTTGCGAAAGCCCCGGTTTGGCCATTTGGACCCGCGCGCTGGCTCGCTGCGTGCGGTCGACTCGTCTCCTAGTCGGGCACCTCGCCTCGCTGACGCGAGCCCGGTCCCCCTCCATCAGGCCACTGTGACCCAGCCCGCCCTCCCACGATGCCTGCTGCCGACACTGCCGAACTGAAGCGCCGCCTTCGCGGAGAAGGATTCGAGATCTACCGGACGCTGGATGGCAGGGTGCTCTTGGCCGAGCGCGTCCGCGACAATCTCATCATGGACAGCGGCGTCGCAGCGGGTCCGAGTGCGCGCGGCCCAGACGCCCTGTGCGTGTTCGTCACCGTGCGGGCGCAGCTCAGTCATTTTCCGGGTGCCGCGCCCGACGCGGTGCGCGCCCACGCTTGGGACCTGGCGCAGTCGTTTCAAGGGCGGGGGTACACGGCCGGAGAGCCTGCCATGAGCGAAATGCGCGACCCGAGCCGGCCGGATCGCACGCTGGACACCATTTTCGAGATCCCCCTTTCCCGGGAGCTCGACGACGCGCAGGACCTCCTGGCCGAGCTGCGGGTCGCACTGTCCCTGCCCCGCAGCTCGAACGACGGCTGAGGGCGGCCGCTGGAAGGGCCTTTTACTGGGTGTTGGGCCGACTCGAGCGGCTCCTGCCGCGCCTTTCCGGGGCCGAGGGTCCGGTGGGCGCGTTTTTCGCGAAGCTGATCGGGGGAGGGCGTGGTATGGGCGCCGGGCCGAGTTGCCCGGTCCGCGGAGGGCCCAGTTCCGGCGCCGATCGTTATGTTGCGTTCGTTTCGCGAAAGCTTGTTCGGGCAGCTTGCCCTGGGCGCCATCGTTCTGGCCATCATCGTGGCCTTTGCCTTCACTGGCTCGGGTGCTGGCGGCGCCTCGACGCTCGTCACCGACTGTGTGGTCAAGGTCGGCCCGCACTGCGTAGGCCCCAAAGAGTTCCAGGCTGCTTATGGGCTGGTGACCTCCGTCGGTCTGAGCGATCAGGCCGTCAAGCGACTCAATCTCCGACGCCAGGTCGCGCGCGGCTTGGCCGAGCGGGAAGTGTTGCTGGCGCGGGCCAAGGAGCTCGGCATCGCGACGAGCGAGCAGGACGTCGACCGCGAGCTTGCCGAGGGGCGAACGCGCGTCTCGCTGCCCGCGGCTGGCGCGGAGCGTTTGGCCATGAGCATTGCGGCCTGCGTCGATGGCATGGGCGGGTGCGAGCCGGGGACCATCGGCTTGCGTTCGCTGCCAGTGAAGAAAGACGGCGCGTTCGATTTCGAGCGCTATCGCCGCAGCGTACGCGTCGCCACGGGTCGCAGTCCTGGGCATTTCAAGGAGATGCAGCAGGCGGAACTGACGGCGGAACGCGTGCGCGAGATCGTGCGCAGCCAAGTGAAGGTCTCCGAAGCCGAGGCGTTCCTGGCCTACTCACGTGCTCGTTCTCAGGCCACGGCGCGGGTGGTCCGCGTCCAGGAATCGTGGTTTGCCCGCTACGTGATCGAGGCCGCGACCCTCGCCGACTACGTCGGTGCGCACCAGGCGGAGATCGACGCCGCGATCAAGGCGGAGACTGGCTTTGCCGTCGGCTGCCCCGTGGTGCGCGAGATCCGTCTGCCCAGCAAAGACCCGAGTGACGCTCAAGGAGTCGATCCCACGGTGGAGCTCGAGGCGATGCGGGGCAAGCTGCGCACCAGTGCTGATTTCGCAGAGGCAGCTCGCCGCACGAGTCAGGCCGACTCGGCGCGCTTGGGCGGTGCGCTCGGCTGCCTCGAGGAGTCCGACGGACCCGACGCGCAAGCGCTGCTCACGGCGATCAAAGACCTCGTTCCCGGGAAGGTTTCGCCGGTCGTGCCCACCGGCAGCGGCGCTGCCCTGCTGTGGCTCGAAGACCGCGTCACCGAGGCCAATCGCGCGGAGCTGATCGGCGCTTTCGTCAAGGAGCGTGAGGCCACGACGGGCCAGGCCAAGGCTGCCGCCGAGACGTTTGCCAAGAAGCTCATCGCGCGTCTCCAGGCGGGCGAAGTCGCGGAGGCGGCGACCACGGCCGCCATCGCCGAGCTTTTGCCGGACGAGAAGCATCCAGGCAGGCTGGCAGCCGATCGGCCGCTGTCGGACATCTCGCGGCCGTTCTCGATCGAGCAGAGCCCGCTCTACGACTCGACCGAGAGCGAATCGCCCGCGGCCCTCGTGTTCGCGTTGGAGAAGCCGGACGCGGTCGTCGAGCGCCCCGTCGCCGTTCGTGGCGGATTTGCCGTGCTGCAGCTCAAGGAGAAGGACCTCGCGACCAAGGAGACCTTCCGCGAGGATCGCGACAAGGTGATGCCGCAGCTCTGGGCGCGAAAGTCCGAGGAAGCGCTCGGAGCGCTGGTGGCCAAGCTCCTGGAGAAGGCGGGCCCCATCCAATACGACGCGACCTATGCGCCGGACGAGACGGCTGAGAGCACGCCGCCCAGCCCTCGATGACGCTCCTTTTTCCAGCGCCGACGACCCGTCGGCTCGAAAATGGAGCCACCGCGCTGACGGTGCGAAGTGAAGGCCGGAGACGCGCCGTCTTCACCGCGTACTTTCCGACGGGATCCCGCTTCGAGACGGAGGCGACCAACGGCACCAGTCATTTCTTGGAGCACATGCTGTTTCGCGGGTGTCCGAGCCACCCGAGCTCCGAGCAGCTGGCCCAAGCGTTCGAAGACTTTGGCGGCACCCTGGAGGCGAGCACGAGTACCTCCTACGGCAACCTGTCGATCAGCTTGCCGCGAGAGAACTTGCTGCACGTGATTGCACCGCTCGCCGAGGTCTTCGCGCAGCCGCTGCTCGGCCAAATCGAGGTGGAGCGGGCGATCATTCGCGAGGAGATTCTGGAGGACTTCGATGACGCAGGGCAGCTCATCGACGGGCCGAGCTTGGTGCGCGCGCTGGCATTCCCCGGGCATGGTTTGGGTTTGCCGATCACCGGGCCACCGAGCGTCGTCGAGGCGCTGAGCGAAAGGGACCTGCGCGCGCATCACCAGCGCACGTATGTCGCCTCGGGGTTGGTCATCGGAGCAGCCGGAGACTTCGACCACGACGAGGTGCTGACCGAGATCGAGCGTCGCTTCGGCCAGCTCGAGCGTGGGCAGGTTCCTCGTCTGGTGACGCCCCAAGAGCAGGACGAGCCGCGATTTCAGCTGGTTCGCAGTCGGGGCAGCAGCCAAACGTCGGTGCACGTCGCGTTCCGCACCGGCGGTCATTTCTCTGCCGACGACCCGGCACTCGAGATGCTCCTGCGCGTGCTCGACGATGGAATGTCGACACGTCTCTATCAGCGCCTGTGCGATCAATCTGGCCTTTGTTACGACGCCTCTGCATCGTACTCGGCGCACGAGGACGCTGGCTTGATCGAGTTCGAGGCAGAGACGGCTCATGGTTCGACCGATCGAGTCGTCCGCGAGATCTGTGAGATGGCCCAACAAGTGGCCCAGACGGCGGTTTCCGAGGACGAGCTGGAACGCGCGAAGCGCCGCGCACGTTGGCAGTACGAAAGCATCACGGATCACCTGCACGGTCTCGTGGAGCACCTCGTGCTCGCCGAGCTCGAACGCAGCCGGCCCCCTGGCCCCCACCTCGAGGCGCTTTTGGCCGTGACGCCGAGTGACATGCTGGCGGCTGCGCAGCGGGTCTTCGGCGCTGCGAAGCGCAGTATCGTGGTCGTGGGCGCCCCGGGGGCGAAGGTCGTCGATCGGGTCGAAAAGCTGGCTCGGGCCAGCTGATCGCTCTGCGTAAATCCAGGCCAGACGATCCAGGCCGGACGATCCAGGCCCGGCGATCCGATCCGGCTGCGCCAGGCCGCCCGGGCTCGAAAGTCACCCCCGACTACCCTGGGGCGATTTCCCGTGTTAGGGTCTACTCCGGGTCGAGGCAGTGGCTGTCATGCGCTGCCTCCCCGGTGCCTCGTCCATGACGGGGTCCCTGGCCGAGACCAGCTGCCTGCGCTTGGCGCGGTGGAGCAAAGGGCAAGGCGGCGCGAAGTCAACGAAGGACCAGCGAAGAGAGCGATCGAATTTCCATGGATGCACAGCCCAATCACGGTGCTCGCCGGCGCCGACGCCGCAAGAAGCCCAACACCGCAAAGGCTGGTCCCGTGGAACCGGTGTTCATCGTCGCGAGGCGTCCTGATTCGCCGCGACTCGAGAAGCCGACGCGTCGCATGAAAGCTGCTTCCGCCCGGCCGCGAGGCGGTGGCGCAACGGTGTTGCCCAAGGATTTGGTCAAGGACGGACCTCAGGAGCCCAAGCCGGAGCTGAAGGTCGAGGATGAAGCAAAGAAGGAACGCCGACAGGCACGCATCGTCGTGCGCGCCGCGGGCGCGCCCGACGAAGCGGAGAAGAACCGACTGCGCTTGCTGAGCCGTTTGATGGCGGCTGAAGGCCGAGCAGCCATCAGCCGGGCGGTCGACGCCTACTTGGCAGAAGGCTTCGAGCTGCCCCGCGAGCAGGATGTGCAGCTGAAGCTACTCGAACATTTCGACGAGACGAAAGCTGCGAGAGCCGTCGCTCTGCTGCGCGAGATCCTCGCCGCCGAAGCGCCACGCCAGTTGCCGGTGTTGCGGCAGCGCCTCCGCCGCATCGAGGACCACGCCGACGAAGCCAGCACGCGTGAGTCGGCCGCTCAGCTGCGTCGCCAGCTGCCCCTCGGTTAGAGGCATCTCGAGTCGGCATCTCGAATCGGCGGAGTGGAGCGTGTGACTCGCGAGGAGCCACTGCCGCGTGCAGCTTCCGATGCCGTCTTGGAAGCCCTGTGGCAGAAGGTGCTGCTCGCTTGGGACGATGCGGCCGCGCATCGGGCGTTCCTGACGGCTGCCCACGAGGCGGGGCAGCTCGGCGAAGCGGCGGTCCGATACCGCCGCCTGAGTGGCGATGACGGGCGCAGGCAGGTCGCAGAGGCGCAGCTCGCTGCGATCACCGGGTTGGCTCTGGCTAGCCTCGAATCCGCTCGTACCAAAGCCCCCACCCGGCAGCGTTTCGGATCCATGGGGGTCGTCCTTGGGATGATTTTCATCGCGGCGCTCTTGCTTCTTGCCCACATGCTCCAACGCTAGGGTCCGCCGCCTTGCGCTTCGGCAAGAGGTCGGTTAGCAGGGCGGAGCAGGAAGGAAGTCGCGACCTCGCGCGTTCGTCTTCCGGAATTCTCCTTTGGCTTTTCTAGGCGCGTTGCCGCGCCCGAATTCCTGGAAAAGCTTCGTCCTCCAAACAAGGAATCGACCGATGACTCTACGCATTCGCTCCACCACGCTCCTCGTCTGGGCAGCCTTCGCCCTTGGCTGTGCCTCGAAGGCGCCCCCCGAGCCGGAGACGCCGCCCCCCGCCGAGAAGCCGGCCCCGGCTCCGGCGCCCGCTGCGACCACCGAGAAGCCCGGCGACGACCCCGCTCAGTCCGACGTCAACATCTCGGACGCGATCCGCAAGGCCTGCGGCCTGACCGACACCGAGGCGCACTTCGCCTTCAACTCGGCCAGCGTGCGCGAGACTGACCGCGATCTACTCAAGAAAATCGCCACCTGCTTTGCCACGGGCCCCCTCAAGGGCAAGACGATGCTCCTCGTCGGCCATGCAGACCCGCGCGGTGAAGACGAGTACAACATGGTGCTCGGCGGCCGCCGTGCCGACAACGTTGGCTCGGCCATGAAGGGTGCAGGGCTGCCCGAGGCACAGCTCGAGACCAGCTCGCGCGGCGAGCTCGACGCCACCGGCACGGACGAGGCCACCTGGGCCAAAGACCGTCGCGTCGACGTGATGCTCTCGGACGAAGGCTGAGGCGCGGGTGCTGTTAGCCGAAGCAGGCGGTATCGATCTGGTCTCGGTGATGCGCGAAGCGTCACTGCCCGGCCAGATCGTGCTCGCTTTGCTGGTCGTCGCCTCGCTCTTGGTCTGGATGATCTGGTTTGCGAAGTGGCTCCAGCTGGGTCGACTGGAAGGACTGCACAAGAAGCTCGAGCGTGCGACCAGCACTGCGCGCGGCGCACGCGAGCTCGTCGACGTGGCCGAAGCCATGCGCGCTGCTCCCGGAGCTCAGATCATTCGCGCGATGGCAGCCCGTCTGGACGAAGGCCAGAACTCCACCGAGCTTTTGGCGGCCGTAGCACGGCGGGCCATCACCGCCGAGGAGCAGCGGGCCGCGGCTCTCATGCCCACGCTGTCCAGCATTGCGTCCGCGTCGCCGTTCATCGGCCTGTTCGGAACGGTGTGGGGCATCATGCTCGCCTTCCAGCGCATCGGCTTGGAGAAGAGCGCCTCGCTGCCGGTTGTCGCTCCGGCCATTGGCGAGGCCCTCATCGCCACGGCATTCGGTCTGATTGCAGCGATTCCGGCGGTGATTGGCTACAACTACATCGATCGGCGGATTGCCGACCTCGTCGACGAGCTCACGGCCTCGAGCGAGATCTGGGTTGCGCAAATGGCCCTGTTCGCGCGGCCGAGTGCAAAGGTGACCGTACCCGGCGGCTTCGAAGTCGCACGTGAGACGGCCGTCCACGGGCACGCTGGGAGGGTTTGAGCGTGGGAGGCGGCGCGATCAAGCGCGGTCGCCGTCGCGGCGCCTTCACGGACATCAACGTCACGCCCCTCGTGGACGTGATGTTGGTCTTGTTGGTCGTGTTCATGGTCACGGCGCCCCTGCTGACCACTGGCCTCCGCATCGATCTGCCCGAGGTCGAGGCAGCGTCGACGCCAGTGAAAGACGCGCGACTCCTCGTGACCATCACCAAAGAGGGTCGGGTCCTTTTCGGAGAGAAGGACATCACTGGCCAGGTGCCGGAGACCTTCCGCCAGAGCCAGCGGGTTCAGACCGAGCAGCAGCTCTACATTCGCGCCGACAAGGAGGCTCGCTACGGCATCGTGGCGGAGGTCGTGGCGGCAGCGCGCAGCAGCGGTGTTGCCTCGCTCAATCTACTGGTCCAGCCGGAGCTGGAGGGCGAAGCCGAGGGAGCGCCCTAGGCGTATGGCCACGGCTGGGCTGCGCGCCTTTGCTCCGCGCGAGATCCTGCTGTGCGCCGTGCTCGGCGTCCTGCTCGAGACGCTCCTGATCGTGGGCATCGTGGTGTCAGGCAACACCCGAGTACAGATCCGCAAGCAGGAAGAGTCGCCGGAGTTGGTGATCCCGATCGCCGTTCAGCCGGTGGTCGACGATTTGCCGCTGCTCAAGCTGGGATCCAAGAAGGACAAGCTGAAGCTGCCGGACATGTGGCGCAAACGCGAGCCCACGCCGGTCAGGCGGCTCGAGGAGCGCAGCGCTCCTTCCGAGAAGGCGCAAGACAAGCCGGACGAGATTCCGGAGAGCGAGATCGCCGATCCCGATCATCCTGCTCCCGACGAGGACGACGAAGTCGTCAAGGAAGTCGATCAGACGCTGGAGGAAGAGCCGACCGAGGAAGCCCCCGAGCTCAGCGAAGAGGGCGACGAGAGCGGGGTTGCGAACGGAACCGAGACGGATCCGCTCAAAGCGCGTGCGGTCGACCTGTATCGCCTCAAGATCCTGAGCTGGTTCAATTCCCGCTTCAGGCCGCCCAAAGATCAGATCGCGTGCGAGGTGTTGCGGGGGTTATCGGCCGGCGTCGCCGTCCAGGTCGGCGGCGACCGCTCCGTGCAGAGCTTCACCGTCACTTCGCCGAGTGGGAATGCCGTCTTCGATGCGAGCGTACAGTCGACGATGAGCGCCCTCGTCGGTCAGATCCTGCCACCTCCACCCGAGCTTTACCCCGACATCCTCGGCCAATCGGTGTTCCCCCGCCTCTCTGGAGCCGGCGTGCCGTGTGCGGCAGCCACGGACGGTGGGGCGGCGGAGTAAGGGGCACGTGCCCATTCGTTGTGCCGTGCCGACTCCTCGGAGTATGAGCCCTGTCATGAGAGCCACTCGACTCGGTCGCACTTTCGCTGCGCTGATTTGCCTCGCATTCACGACCGCCGCGGAGACGCCCCCGCCAGCCGACGAAAGCGTCCTCGGTGAGTTCGTGGTGACTGGCGTCGTGCAGGAACACGTGCCGAAGATCGCCGTTCTGCCGTCCCATTCACCAGCGATGGAAGATGTCGTGGTACGGAGCGTCGTTCGGCGTGACCTCGAGATCAGCGGCTTCTTCGAGGTGCTTGCGGACAAAGACGCGCCGGCAGGGCGCTACGGCTTCACCGATCCGGTGGACGTGAAGGCCTGGCAGGGGCTCGGGGCCGAGGCCATCGTCAAGGTGGCGGCCCGCGAAATGACGGGCGGCAAGATTGAAGTGCTCGGAATCGCGTACTTCCCGAGCGCCGGCAAGGAGCCCGTGTACGAAACCAAGCTGGTCGTCGAACGGCCACTGGTTCGCCGCACCGCTCACAAGATCACCGACGACTTGATCGGCGCACTGACGGGTCGCCCGGGTGGGTTCTCCAGCCATTTCACCTTCTCGGGCGCGTGGGGCAGAAACCGCCGCATTTTCAGCGTGGATGCTGACGGGGCAAGCCTTGCGTATCACACCAGCGCCACCGAGACGGCCATCGCGCCTGCCTTTGGTCCCGGCGGCGACGTCTTCTATTCGCGCTCCAGGAACTACTCGCCGTATCGAGCCCATCGCCTGACGCCCGTCGGCGAACCGGAACCGGCGAAGCTAGCGCTCCCGTTCACCAAGAGCATCTACGGCATCGCGTTCGACAAGACGCGCAAGAAGATGGCCGTGGCTGTGGCCGAGAGTGACGGCAGCGCGGTCTACGTAGGCGATGCCGACGGCAAGAATTTCAAGAAGGTCTCGACCACGACGATCGCCACGCACCCTGCCTTCAGCCCGAGCGGCAAGTTGGCATGGGTCGGCGGCGAGCCGACTTCTGGCTCTCATCGCATCTATGTCGACGGCAAGGTGGTGAGCCCCGCTGGCTTCTCGGCGAGCGCTCCCACCTTTTGCGATACCGAGGACGGAGTGTTCCTCGTTTATCAGGTCGGCGTGGGCGGTGGCCGCAGCGACCTCGTGATGTCGGGGGAGAAGGGGCAGGGCCTATCGCGACTGACCCAAGGTCAGGGTTCGAACACGTACCCGGCCTGCAGTCCCGACGGGCGCATGTTGGCGTTCTTCTCGGACCGGAAGGAGGGCAAGGGCCTCTATGTGCTCTCACTCAAGCGCTTCACCACGCAAAAGGTGATTGGCAGCGTGGGCGAGAGCCTGCGCTGGGACCCTCTGCCCGCCGCGTTGCCGGCTACGGCGCCCAAAAAGCCCTGATCAGTGCTGAAAAAGGTCGCCTCGGCGCCCGCCTTGGGGCGGCTGCCTCAGCTGGCCTGTGCGGTGCGCACGATCTTCCCGATGGCGTGCGTTTCACGCGCACCGAGGAGGCCAAACTGCACGCCCAAGCCGTCCGTCTTGAGCCAGCGCACGTAGCCTGGGATCTTGCACTTGCCACATCCCGGCAGCTCGAGCGTGAGGCTGACCTCGGCGCCCACCGGCAAGGGGTCGTCGCTGATGAGGAACATACCGCCTTGGCTAATATCGCGACTCCGGACTTCGAGCGCCTCGCGTCCGGCCATCTCGATACGAACGGCGACGGCGTACTCCGCCCTGTGGTGCTGACGCTTCTCTCGCACTGTGCTTCGACTCCAACCTATCCAAACTTCCGATGCAGCGGTCGACAGACTCGACTGCGGTGCCCGACTCTGCGCCGACGCAGGTGCATCGGAACGGGCTCCGGCCTGCGACCCGGTCGGTCGCGCAAGTCCATCGACCCGAGCCCAAGTATGGTGAACTCGATCTCATTTCTGTCAAGACAGAGAGGCTCGGCGCGAGCTCTGGCCCGCGTGGATTCGCCACGGCGCTTCGCGTTTGCGTGAGGCGCACGCGAGTCGGTGCGTTGTCCAATCGTCGCGCCTTCGTTACTCCATTCTTCGCAAGGTTCATTGGCATTGAAGCGAGAGAGCATCACACAAACGCTTGCACGCAGCCTGCGCACGCCGCGGGTGCTGGCTGCGCTCGCCGTTTCGGTGCTGTTCTTCACGGCGCTGCTCTTGCCGCGTGCAGCCAGGAGCCGGTTTGTGCCGCTTCCGTTGCTCGATCGCGATCGGTTGGCTGAAATCGACCGGCGCGAGCTGGCTCGCTTTCCGCGCGTCCCAAGCGGCCAGCCCGGTGAGGGCACAGCACACAATGTAGAGGGACCTCAGCTGTCTGTCGGCGTCCGCACCGTGGGCGAACTTTTCCGACGCACGGGCATGCTCCTGGCGGATCGGTCTCCCGACGCGGAGGCGAGCCTGCGCGATCTCCGGGCGCAGTTTCGGAGCGAGGTGCGCCGCGGCAAGGTCGAGGACCTCTTGGCGCTGCGCTCCCTCCAGAGTCAGCTGTTCGTCGAAGCGCTCGAGAGCCCCGCGAGCGAAGCCAATGCGCTCGAGCTGCGGGAGCTCGGTGGCGATCTCACTCGCTTGCTCGATCGTGGATGGCTGGAGTGGAAGCAGCGCGACCAGAAGCGACTGGTCGTGGACGCCGAGACCTTGCGCTTGCTGTTTCGCGTACGCTGGGGGCATCTCGTCGGCTGCCATCGCGAGGTTCCGTTCGGTCCATCGCTCGAGGAGTTCCGGGCGTACTACGCTGTGTACTTGCGGCATCCGCCGCAAGGCGGCGAGGACGAGATGGCCCAAGCGCTCGAGCGCATCCGCTATGTGACGGCGCTCGCCAAGATCGATCCGGACTACCCCGAGGACTTCGCGCTCGGCTCTTTTTACCTGCAAGCGCAGCAGTACGAGCTCGCAACGACGCATTTGCGTGCGCACCTCCGGCGGTCCGAGGATGGCCCACTCGCGCTTCTGGCGCGGAGTCACCTTTTGTTTGCAGCGGCCTCGCCATGACCCATGAACTCGACCAGCTGCCCGGCGACGCTCGCGGCGCACGCCTGGGCCCTCTCGTCGAACGCATTCTGTCACAGGCGTCGGCTGGCCATGCGGTAGACCCGCTGTCGATCGAGCTTGCTGGTGGCTCATCGGTGGCGCTGCTTGCGGCCGCACTGGTGAACCGTGGGGCACGACTGGCCATCGTCACCAGCGACGCCAAAGCCGCGCTGCGCATGGAGGCGGATCTCGGGCTCCTGTCGCCGGGTGCGTCCGTCCGCCTCCTGCCGGCATCGGAGGTCACCCCCTACGAGCCCATTCGTCCCGATCAGCGCTTGCAGCTGGCTCGGGCCAGTGCACTCGCCGATCTGGCCGCGGGAAGGTGCCAAGCGCTCGTCACCAGTGGCCATGGTTTCGTCAAGAAGACGGTCCCCAAGGAGCTCATCAGGAGCGTGAGCGTGCGCATCGAGCCGGGACAGTCGGTTGATCTCTCCGCGCTCGTCGCCAAGATCTCTGCGCTTGCCTATCGCCGTGCGTCCATCGTGGAAGACCCGGGCGATTTTGCAGTGCGCGGCGACCTGCTCGACATCTGGCCCGGTGGACGAAGCGCGCCGGTTCGCATCGAGCTCGAGTTCGATCGAGTGAAACGGATCAGGACCTTCGGAGCCGGATCGCAACGCTCCAGCGAGGCCGAGGATGAGCCTGAACTCGAGCTCGGGCCGACGCGAGAGAGCGTGCCGGCCTTGTTTTCTCCTGAGCGAGCACGTGCCCTGCTTCAAGACTTGTGCGACGCAGCGCGCACGCCATCCACGAAAGCGAGGGCGCTGATCGAGGATGTATTGTCTGGTGCTCCAGGCGCCGTCAGCGATGCCTTCCTCCCCGCACACTACGAGCTCGCGCCTCTGACCAGTTACTTCGATGAACGGACAGTGGTCTTGTTCGAGGACGCACCACGAGTCGTGCGCGCGACGCTCGACTACGGCGACCAGATCGAGAAGGCGTATGCGAGGGCAGATGGACCGCGCCTGCCACCCCAGGCGCACTTCATGGACGTGGCTGAGCTCGACCGGGCGGTGTCGCATCATACGGTCGTAGCCACGCAGCCGGGGCAGGTGCAGGGCGGCGCCGGGACGGGGTTCGCGGCGCTCGGCGCCAGTCGCGGTGAGCGCGTGGTGCTGGGCGCTCGCTCGCAGGCGGAGCTGGCGCAGCGCTTGGACGCGGCCCGCAAGGGTCAGGGACTCACGCAGGGGTTGACCGTCCTTTGGCAGGCGCTCGAGCGTGAGCTGGGCGAAGGACGACAAGTGGTGCTCGGCCTCCGCACGCACGCGCAGGCGGATCGGCTGGGCGATCTTTGCGAGCACCACGGCATCGTTCCGAATCGCGAGCCGATCGACCTGACACAGCTGGCGCTCGTGCCGGGCCGAGCTGTGGTGCGGGTGGTCGCTCTGCCGCTCAGCGCGGGCTTCGTGCAGGAGGACTCGCGGCTGTTCGTCCTCACCGAGGAAGAGATCTTCGGTCGTCGCACGCCGCCGCGAAAGGTCGAGAAGGTCACCGATTTCGCGCGCCTGTCCGACGAACTGCGTTCGCTGTCGGTCGGTGACCACGTGGTGCACTCGGAGCATGGCATTGGCCGATATTTGGGCCTTTTCCACCGGGTGGTCGACGGCACGACGGTCGATCTCATCGGCATCGAGTATGCAGGGGGCGACAAGCTCCTCTTGCCTGTCTACCGGCTGAGCCTGGTGCAGCGCTACGCCGGTGCGGATGCGTCACCGAAGCTCGATCGCCTCGGCGGCCTCACCTTCTCGAAGACGAAGGCGCAGGTCAAAAAGGAGGTTCGCCAGCTCTCGGATCAGTTGCTGCGCCTCTACGCCGAACGCAAAAGCACGCGCCGAGCTCCCATTCCACCGCCCGGCGAAGACTACTTGGCGTTCGAAGCCACCTTCCCACACGAGGAAACCACCGATCAGCTGGCGGCGATCCACGATGTGCTGTCGGACCTGGGGAAGGACACCGCGATGGACCGTTTGGTCTGTGGCGACGTGGGCTTTGGCAAGACGGAAGTGGCGCTGCGGGCCTGCTATTTGAGCGTGCTCGCGGGGCGGCAGGTGGCCCTTTTGTGTCCCACGACGGTGCTGGCCGAGCAGCACTACGCAACCTTCTCGGCGCGGCTCGAAGGTCTCGGCGTGACAGTGCGGGTGGTCAGCCGCTTCCAGCCGAAGAAGGCGGTGGACAAGACGCTCGCCGAGCTCAAAGCGGGCCAGGTGGACGTCGTCATCGGTACGCATCGGCTGCTCTCGAAGGATGTGCACTACAAGGCGCTCGGTCTTTTGGTCATCGACGAGGAGCATCGCTTCGGCGTAGTGCACAAGGAGCGCATCAAAGAGATCCGTCGCAGCGTCGACGTGCTCACGCTCAGTGCTACCCCCATCCCCCGTACGCTCAGTCTGTCGATCAGCGGTCTGCGAGACATTTCAATCATCAGCACGGCCCCAGTCGATCGGCGGGCGGTACGCACCCTGTCTTCGCTGTTCGACGCGCAGGTGATCGAAGGTGCGATGACGCGCGAGCTCGCCCGGGGCGGACAGGTCTTTTACGTAGTGCCCAAGGTCGAGGGCATCGAGGCCCGGGCGGCCTTCTTGCAGGCACTGGTGCCCGGAGTGAAGATTGGCATTGCCCACGGCCAGCTGCCCGAGGCAGCGCTCGAGCGCGCGATGCACGACTTCGTCCAGGGCGAGGTGGAGGTGCTCCTCTGCACCACGATCGTGGAGAGCGGGCTCGACATTCCACGCGCGAATACTCTCATCGTCGAACGAGCGGACCTCTTCGGCCTGGCGCAGCTGCACCAGATCCGCGGTCGCGTCGGGCGCAGTTCCGAGCGAGCGTACTGCTATCTGCTTTTGCCGAGCGATGGCCGCATCACCGAAGAGGCCGAGCGGCGCCTGGAGGCGCTGCAGCGGTACACGGAGCTCGGTGCGGGCTTTCATCTGGCCACGCTCGATTTGGAGCAGCGTGGCGCCGGCGAGGTGCTGGGAGCCGAGCAAAGCGGCCTCGTGCCGCGCGTCGGCTACGAGCTCTTTGCACGCATGCTCGAGGAGGTTTCCGCGGAGCTATCGGGTCAAGACTATGTGCCGGACATCGATCCGGAGGTCGCGGTCGATGCCGAAGCGCTTCTGCCGGAGACGTACGTGGAGGACGTGGGCGTCCGGCTCAGCCTGTACAAGCGCTTCGCCTCTGCACGCAGTGAAGACGAGGTGCTCGGCTTGAGCGAGGAGCTCGAGGACCGCTTCGGGAGTCCACCGCCCGAGGTGCGGCGCTTCGTCGTCGTCATGCGCCACAAGGCTCTGCTCTTGAAGCTTCGAGCTCTCTCCTGCAATGCGACCAAGAGCTTGGTCACCTTGCACCTGTCCCCGGACACGCCTCTCTCGCCCACGCTCCTGGCGCCGTTTTTGGCTCAGCAGAAGGGCCAGCATTCGCTTTCGCCCGATGGGCGCATCACGCGTAGGCTGGGCAAAGGCGAAGCCTTCCCCTCCGGCATCGAGCACGCGCAGAAGCTCCTGGCCGAGCTTGCAGCATTCGTCGATGGCCGACGTTGAGCGGCCAGCTGACGAGGTCAGCCGTTCTGCGCGCGTTGGCGCAGGTAGTGATCGGCCAGGACGATGGCGACCATCGCCTCGGCCATGGGCACGAAGCGCGGCAAAAGGCAGGGATCGTGGCGACCCTTGGTGGAGATGGTCGTGGCCTCGCCACTCGTGGTCACGGTGCGCTGCTCGCGCGGCAGGCTGCTCGTCGGCTTGACGGCCGCGCGCAGCAGGATGGGCTCGCCGCTGGAGATGCCGCCGAGCATGCCGCCGTGGCGATTGGTTTCCGTCGTGGGCTTGCCGGCTGGACCGGGCACGTAGAGGTCGTTGTTCTGGCTGCCGCGTAGGGTCGCCGCGCCGAAGCCGATGCCGTACTCCACGCCGAGCACGGCAGGCAAGCTGAAGAGCGCCTTGGCGAGGTCGGCCTTCAGCTTGTCGAACACGGGTTCGCCGAGGCCGGGAGGCACGTTCCTCGCCACGATTTCTGCGACTCCACCAATCGAATCGAGATCTTTTCGCAGCTGGTCGATCAGCGTGACCATCCGCAGGGCAGCGGCTGGATCCGGGCAGCGGACGATGTTGGGAGAGCCATCGGGCAAGGTTTCGACTCGCTGCAACGTGACCGAGTTCGGGTCGACGTCAGCCACTACGTCGCCGACTTGTCGCACGTAGGCGAGCACCTCGGTGCCGTGGGCACGCGCGAGGATCTTCTTGGCGACCACGCCTGCCGCGACGCGCGAGACCGTCTCTCGCGCGCTCGAGCGGCCGCCCCCGCGATAATCGCGACGGCCATACTTGGCGTCGAAGGTATAGTCGGCGTGGCCGGGGCGGTACTTGTCTTTGATGTCCGCATAGTCGCGGCTCTTCTGGTCCTCGTTGCGCACCAGGATGGCAATGCTGGTGCCCGTCGTTTGTCCGTCGAAGACTCCAGCCAAGATCTCGGGCGTGTCGGACTCCTTGCGCTGCGTCGTCACTCGACTCTGCCCTGGCTTCCGCCGGTCCAGGTCAACGAGCAGGTCCTCGACCGACAGTGGGATGCCAGGGGGGCAGCCGTCGATGATGACGACGTTTCCGGGCCCATGCGACTCGCCGGCCGTGGTGACGCGGAAGGTTTGTCCGAAGCTGCTGCCTGCCATGCCGGGCCGCTTACCATCGCCTCCGCCCCCTGACCAACGCTGGCCCGGTCCGCGCGAGCGGCGGGCGCTTGCGGGCGTCCCCCGGGCGGCGCTCTGATAGTGTCATGACGGATGTTCGTGCTCCCCTGACGACGCTCGGCGAGGAAGATCGGCTGCTCCAGGGCGTGGTGCTCGACTTTGCCCGGCGAGAAGTGGCGCCGCACGTAACGGCGATGGACGAGGCCGGCGCCATGCGACTCGAGATCGTACGCGGACTGTTCGATCTGGGAGTGATGGGCATCGAGGTGCCGGAGCAGTTCGGAGGAGCCGGGTCATCGTTCTTCAGCGCCATCGTCGTCGTCGAGGCGCTGGCTACCGTGGATGCCAGCGTGTCGGTCTTGGTCGACGTGCAGAACACCTTGGTACAAAACACCCTCTTGCGCGCGGCGACGCCGGAACAGAAGGAGCGCTATTTGCCGCGCCTTTGCTCCGAATGGGTGGGCTCGTACGCCCTCAGCGAGTCGGGCAGCGGTAGCGATGCTTTTGGGCTCCAGACGACGGCCCGCAAGGACGGGAGCGGCTATGTGCTGTCCGGAGGCAAGCTCTGGATCACGAACGCCGCGGAGAGCCAGCTCTTCATCGTCTTCGCGACGGTGGATCCCGCGCTGGGGCACCGGGGCATCACGGCCTTCCTGGTGGAGCGGAATACGCCGGGCTTCTCGGTCGAAGAGAAGGAAGACAAGCTGGGCATTCGAGCGTCGAGTACGTGCCCCCTCGTGCTCGAAGACGTGCGTCTCGGGCCCGAGCAGGTGCTGGGAGCCGTGGGCAAGGGGTACCTCGAAGCGATGCACACGCTGAACGAGGGGCGCATCGGGATTGGAGCGCAAATGGTCGGTATCGCGCAGGCGGCGCTCGATTCCGCGGTGGCCCACACCAAAGAGCGCAAGCAGTTTGGTCGCGCACTCTCCGAGTTCCAGGCGGTGCAGTTCCAGCTCGCGCAGATGCGGACCGACGTGGAGCTCGCGCGGCTGCTCGTCTACAACGCGGCACGGATGAAGGACGCGGGCGAGCCCATCGCCGCCGCGGCCGCCATGGCGAAGCTGCGCGCCTCGGAGGTCGCCGAGCGCGTGGCATCTCAGGCGGTGGACCTCTTGGGCGGCGTGGGATTCACGCGCGAGTACCCCGTCGAGAAGCTCTATCGCGATGCCAAGATTGGAAAAATCTACGAGGGCACCAGCAACATGCAGCTCATGACCATCGCCAAAAGCTTGCTGGGTTGAGAGGTGAGCGAAAAGCTCCGTGCGGTCGTCCAGGCCCGCTCCCGGAGGGCGCGCGCTGCGAGTGCGCCGAGGGTCGATTTCAGCGTCGTTTGTGGGGATCGGGAGGCAGGTTGAAATGCCGCCGGGCCGAGGTAAGGTCAGACGGTCATGTTCGAGTCCGGCTTGGTCACCCTGCTGAAGATCGTTGCGACGCTCGTCGCGAGTATGAGCGTGGTGCCGCTGCTCTTCATGAGCTCGCCGGGCGGCGACACGTCCGAGCCGAAGGACGTCTTCGACACCGACTAGCCGGCGATCCGCGGAGCTCGTGGGCGCTGGTTGACCGGCGGTGCTGGATGGTTCCGGCGCCGTCAGCGCCGACGGTGCTGATTGGTTCCGGCGCCGTGAGCGCCGGCGGTGCTGGTCGGTTCCGGCGCCGTCAGCGCCGGCGGTGCTGGTTGGTTCCGGCGCCGTCAGCGCCGGCGGTGCTGGTTGGTTCCGGCGCCGTCAGCGCCGGAACGGCTCCCGCAAGACGCGCACGGACTTTTGGGTGCCGCTGGCGACGACGTCCAAGAGGACGTCCGAGCCCGGAGTGCCGGAGAGGGCTTCGCGGGCGGCCTCGACGCTGGTCACCGGCTGACCATCGATGGCGAGCAAGCGGTCGAGCGGGCGCAGCCCAGCGCGCGCTGGCGAGGAGCCCCGCGAGACCGCGTACACCGCGAGCCCGCTCCGACCTGGAGACCGTTCGAGCGCCACGAGCACGGTGCCCCGTGCGTCGGGTGCGACTTCGTCGATGCGGTCCAGCAAGACCTCCACATCCATCGCGCGACCGCGGCTGTCGGGTGTGATCTCGGCACTGAACCCGAAGCTCGATCCTGGGCGCATGGCGAACAGATACAAAGGTGAGCTCGGCGGCACGAGGACCGTGAACGTTCCGTCTGGCCCGGCGCGCCCGACCTCCGTGAGATCGGCGCTGAGCGGCACGTACGGGCCCACGCGGTCGGACGCGAGGATGGCACCGGGAATCGGTGCACCACCTTCATCGACGACCCGACCCGTCACCTCGATCGCCGGCAAGAGGTCGATGTCCGGCAGGCGTGCCTCGCCTCCGCTGGATGGAACCTCCACGGTCACCGCCTGCTGCGCCTGGCCGTGCTCCGGGTGCCGGACACTGAGCGTGCCTGGTCCCGGCGGAAGATCCGTGAGCCGGTACTCGCCCAGCTCGCCGGTGATCGCCTGCCGTTCGACGCCGCCCGCCGCGTACCTCACCTCGGCGCCCACGGCTGGCTGGCGTCCACGTACGGCGGTGATCCGCCCGCTGGCCCGCACGGCGGGTCGCAGCGTCACCACGAGCTCGGCAGCGAGCACGACGTCGTAGGTGCGGCTCACGAACGTCGGCGCGCTCACCTCGATGCGCACGGAGAGGCCGCGCGTGTCCTCGAGCTCGAGCTCACCCCGGTGGCTGGTGAAGCGAGTGACCTTGAGCGGAGTGTTGCGCTCGGTCGACAGCACACTCACCTGGGCCAACGCGATCGGATCGCCGTGTTCGGTGCGGCAAACGATGCGACTCGTCTCGCGAGGCGCTGGGAGCTCGATCCGGATCTCCTGGTTGCGTTCTTTGGCTTCGACTGGGCGATCGAGCAAGACGGAGAGAGCACGTCCTACTCGGCCGACGCGCAAGCGGACGACCTCGGGCGCTGCCGCGAAGAAGAACGCGCCATCGGGAGCGACCCCTACCTGACGCTCGAATCGTCTACCGGTGGCTGTCACGCGTGCGTCGCCGGCCGGAAAGCCTCGATGGTCCACCACGCGCCCGCGCAGAGGCTGGCCGGTTCCCAGCACGACCTCCACTCGTGCCGTGCCACCCGGCGCAAGCAGGACGACGTCGCTGCGGCCATCCATGTGGTCCGGGTGACGAGCCAAGACCAGCACCTGTCCCGGCGGCACCTCGGACACGAAAAAGTGACCTTTGTCGTCGGTGGTCAGCATTTCGCCGCCCAGGGGAGCTGCCCCGGCGAGTGGAATGGCCGGGACCGGGCCGAGCAGGACTCCCAGCTCCCCGGCCGGGATGAGCACACCTTGGCTCTCCAGCGCCCAGTCGAAATGCGCTCCGGAGATGGCCGTCGAGCGCGTGCTGATGGCGACGGGCATTCCAAGCGAATCCGTGCCCACGACTTCTACCGTTGCGCCTGCGACCGGTCGCCCGTCCGCGCTCACGACACGCCCTTCGACGCGACCAGCCGGCGACAGCTCGATCTCCTCGGGACCCTCTGGCGTTACCGGTTCCAGCACCGTGACGAACCCAGGTTTGCCGACCTGCAGCTGCCCCCCCCGCTCGTGCAGCGGTCCGATGGAGAACAGGCCTACCGCGTCGGTCAGGGCGTGCAGCTGGTGTGCGCTCACCCCTGCTTGGCCGTGGGTGACGCGCGCTTCGGCAATGGCGTTGCCGTCTGGGTCGACCACCAGCCCTTCGATGAACACTCCGGGCTCGAGGTCGAGCTCGACCTCTTGCACCCCTTCCTCGCCCAAGAGGTCGAGGCTCTGGTCTGCGCTCACGTGCGATTCATGATGAGCACTCAGTGTGTAGCGGCCAGCGCGCAAGCCCGTAATGTCGACGCTGCCGCGCGGCCCCGTCTGAACGGAGCGGGCGGGCCACAGCGAAAGCCCCGCGATCGAGACGGTTGCACCAGGCTGCGGGACGCCGCCGCGCCTCACGTGGACGCGCAGAATCTTCACCGCCCGCAGACGCACCAAGAGGTCCCCCGTCACGGCGGCTTCGTACGGCTCGAATCCCGGTGCGTACACGAGCGCCCAGAGCTCCCCCGCGGGCGCATCCGTGAACGTGGCGCGACCATCGGCAGCGGTGACCGCGGCAAAAGGCAGTGCATGCTCGGGACTGCGCAGGAGCACGGTCGTGCCGGCCAGCGGCAAGAGCGTGCCGCTGTCGTCGTGCACCACCTCCACGGTGCGTGGGCTCGAGGTCACGAGAGTGAGATCCAGCGTCCGGTCCCGCTCGAGTCGGAAAGAGTGGGCGCTGCGTGCAAAGCCGTGGGCCCTCGCGAGCACCCAGTAGCGGCCGGGGACGAGGTCCCAGCTCCGCCCTTTGGGGTCCGCCGCACCGCGGAACACCCGCTGATACACGCCCCGTTGCTCACGCAGGAGCGCGATCTCGACCGCGAGCGGTTCTCCGCGCGCGCTCCGGGCGTGCACGGTGAGACGATGGCTCGGGCCCGCCACGGCCCCTTCTGCGGTCGCGGGCGGCCGAATGCCGTCCAGGCACAGCACGCAGAAGAGCGTCGCGACGGCCAGGCCGATGGCGCGCAAGTTCACCCAGACGGGCACGGCCCCCATGAAACCACTTCGACCGCGCGCAATCCAATCGCGACTTCCGGGCTGCACGCCCGAGAGCTGTCTTTGGCGGCGGCTCTGCTAGCCTGCAGGCTGAGTGTTCCGAGGTCCTCTTCAAAAAGTGGCCGCTATGGCCGCGGCGGCGTGGGTGGTCCTCGCCTGTTCCTCGAGCGAGCCGGATCGGCCGCCGCCGTGGAGCGGCGAGCCGGAGGGGGGCGCTGGGCCGGCCTTGGGCGAAGACGGCGTCGATCTCGAACCCGAGTGCGAGGGCCCCCCGTCGCCCGACACCAGTGTGCTCTGCGGCGCCCAGACGGTTCCCGTGATCGTGCAGAAGCCGACGCTCTACTTCGTGGTGGATGTGTCGGGCAGCATGGAGGAGCCCCTGGCGGAACCCGACGCGACTGCCGAGGAGCTGGCTCGGGCGCCCACCAAGCTCGAGGCTAGCCAGGAAGCCTTACTCACGCTCACGCTCGAGCATGGGCATCGCATTCACTACGGCATGGCGACCTTTCCTGGGCCGGATACGGACGACGTGGCGCTCCTCGGTTGCGCCGCCGGTCGAGAAATCTTCGAGGTGCGCGAAGGGGACCCGCTCTTGTGCCTCAATCGTCCCGGGGGCGACGTGCAAGATGCCTTCACCGAGCAAGTCGAGGCGCTCGAGCCGGTCGGCGGCACGCCACTTTCGCCGACACTCGGCGAGCTGAGTGAGACGATCCTGGCGTTGCCGCGGCCAGCCTCGGTCGTTCTGCTGACCGATGGTGCTCCGAACTGCAACCTGGAGGCCAGTTGTGGAGCTGACTCGTGCATCCCCAATCTGGAGGGCGGAGCGCTCCCGAGTGGAGCGTGCGACGACAGCTTCAACTGCTGTGACTCGAGTCAGGTCGAGGAGTCCGACCTACCGTTCATTGGCGTTCCCGAGGCCCAGTGCATCGACGGAGACGCGAGTCTGGAGTGGATCGAGCGCTTTGCGGAGGAGGGCATTTCCACCTTCGTGGTCGGAGTGCCCGGCAGTGAGGCCTACGCTGGGCTGATGGCAGCGTTCGCCGAAGCCGGCGGTACGGCGCGGGAAGACGACGTCGCCTACTACGACGTGCGCGACGTGGAGGAGCTCTCCGAAAGCTTGGCGGCCATCGGTGCACAGACGAGCCAGGGCTGCGTGATCGAGGCAGCAGAGCAGGTGGTCGACCCGGATCTGCTCAACGTGTACTTCGACGCCGCTGTCGTGCAGAAGGACGCTGCCAACGGCTGGACGAGCTCGGGCCAGGAAGTCACCTTCCACGGCGACGCCTGCGACGAGATCGAGGCAGGTCTCGTGGTGCAGGTGCACCTGATCTCGGGCTGTCCCAGCGTCGTCGTGAAGTAGCCGCTCTGCCGGTCCCGCTCTGCTGATCCCGCTCTACCGGTCCCGCTCTACCGGTCCCGCTCTGCCAGTCCGGCGCCGCTGGTTTCGTGCTGCCGGTTTCGCTCCCCCGTCCGATCACTGTAACATCCGCGTGGTGAAGGACGACCCTGAAGTCGAGGCCCTGCGTGTGGAGATCGATCGCATCGATCAACACCTCTTGCGCGTGCTCGCGGAGCGAGCAGCGGTGGTCTTGCGTGTCGGCGAGCGCAAGAAGATCGTCGGCATGTCGATCCACGATCCACGCCGTGAGCAGGACATCCTCGATCGGTTGGCGAGTCAGGCCGTGACGCCGCTCGACCAGGAGCTCGTGCTCACGGTTTTTCGAACGATCGTTGCCGAATGTCGGCGCCTCGAGGCCGGCGTGCGCGGCAGCTGACCGCCTCAGTCGATGGTCTTCTGAGTCGCTGAGCGGCGGCGCGCCTGGACCGCCCGCGCCAGGCCTTCGAGCACCGGTACGGTCGCATCGAAGCCCAGGCATGCATCGGTGATGCTTTGCCCGTAGGTCAGGGGTTTGTTCGGTGCCGCATCCTGGCGGCCGGCGACCAGATGGCTCTCGATCATCACGCCGATGAGGCCGCGGTTGCCGGAGGCGACCTGCTCGGCGAGGACGTGCGCGACCTTCGGCTGGTTCTCGTGGTTCTTCTCGCTGTTGGCGTGGCTGGTGTCGACCATCACGCCGCGGGAGACGCCGGCGCGCTTCAGCATGGCGAGAGCGCCTTGGACGTGCTCGGCAGCGTAGTTGGGCCCGTTCGACCCGCCACGCAGGATGACGTGGCAATTCGGGTTGCCGCGCGTGCTGACGATGGCGGCCAGCCCCTGCTTGGTGACCGAGAGGAAGTGGTGGGGATGCGCGGCAGAACTGGCGGCATCGACGGCGATTTGTACGTTGCCCCCCGTGCCGTTCTTGAAGCCGACGGGCATGGAGAGGCCACTGGCGAGCTCGCGGTGGACCTGGCTCTCGGTGGTGCGCGCGCCGATGGCGCCCCAGCTCACCAGGTCGGCGACGAACTGCGGTGAGATCGGGTCCAGGAACTCGGTGCCAGTCGGCATGCCGAGCTCGACGACGTCACGCAGGAAGTTGCGAGCCACGCGGAGGCCCGAGTTGATGTTGAAGCTGCCGTCGAGGTTCGGGTCGTTGATGAGGCCCTTCCAGCCCACGGTGGTGCGCGGCTTCTCGAAGTAAGTCCGCATGATGATGTGCAAATCCGAGGCCAAGCGCTTGGACACTTGCAAGAGCCGCTCTGCGTACTCGATGCCTGCCTTCGGATCGTGCACCGAGCAGGGGCCCACGACGATGAGCAGGCGGTCGTCTTCCCCATCGATGATGCGAGCGGCAGCTTCGCGCGCGGCGGCGGTGACCTCAGCCTGCTTCTCGCTGGCAGGGATCTCCTCCATGACAATCGCAGGCGGGATGAGGGGCCTGAGCTGGTCAATTCGGAGGTCGTCGGTGCGCTGGAACATGGCGGCGCATATGGAACCCAGTCGACCTTCCGTCAAGATCCGGGGCCGATCGGGGACTGCAGCCGGGCTGGCGCGGTCGTCTGGATTTCGTTCCCGAGTCCGATTGCGGTCGCTCTGGTCGGCTCAGGGCTGGCCGGACGCGTAGGCAAAGATGGTGACCACGACCAAGAGCAGCAGGGTCGCGAGCATGAGGTAGGTCATCCAGGGGTCGGGCTGGATGCGTGCCCACAGCTCCTCGGCATCGTCGCGATCGGGCCCAGTCGGTAGCTCTGCCAAGAGCGGCTTCAAGAGTGCGCGCACCTCGGCATAGTTGCCGCGCTCGAAGGCGCTGCGCGCTCGTTCGAGCGGTGAGGGGTGGGCGGGCGGCGTCACGCTCGACCGAGGGTACCGAGTTCTCGGCCGAGGGCGAGGGGACGCTGGCTAGAACTGAAAGTACACGAAAGGGACGGAGTCCGCGGCGCCCACTTGGCGCAGGAGCACGGCCACCAAGTAGAGAGCGAGAGCCTGGGCTGGTGCGGGCAAAGACAGGAACGCATCCTTGCTCCGCTCGAACAGCCGCTCGGGGACGAAATGACCCACGAGGCCGGCCGCCAATGCGGCCAGCACCGGGAGCGAGAGGTTCTGGTGGTGGACGGTGAGGCTCGCGAGGCGCTCGAGCACGAGCCAAGCGGAAGCAAACGTGGGTGCACGGAAGAAGATCCAGCCGAGGCACACGAAGTGAAACGTGAGCACCACGAGGACCGCGCGCCGCCAGAGTGCAGGGGGTTTTGGCTGGGGGCGCGCCCTCCTCTCCGACCAGAAGCGGTTCACCGCCAAGGCCGCTCCATGCAGCGCTCCCCACACGACGAAGGTCCAGGCGGCGCCGTGCCACAGGCCACCGAGCAGCATGGTCAAGAACAGGTTCAAGTACGTGCGGGCGCGACCGTGGCGATTGCCGCCGAGCGGAATGTAGAGATAGTCGCGGAGCCAGGTGGACAGGCTGATGTGCCAGCGCCGCCAGAACTCGATGATGCTCGCGGACTTGTACGGCGAGTCGAAGTTCTTGGGGAAGCGCACACCGAGCAAGAGCGCGCTGCCGATCGCGATGTCGGTGTAGCCGGAGAAGTCGCAATAGATCTGCAGCGCGTAGCCAATGACCGCCGCATACACTTCGACGGCAGAATAGAAGAGCGGCGAGTCGAACACTTGATCGACGAGACGAAGCGCCAGAAAGTCGCCGACGAGGATCTTCTTGCCGAGCCCGAGCGCAATCAGGAAGAGTCCCTCGCTGGCGGCGCGCACATCGAAGCGCGCGATGCCAGCGAGCTGGGGCAAAAGGTCCTTGGGGCGGACGATGGGGCCCGCCACCAGATGAGGAAAGAAGGCGACGAAGGTGAGGTACTCGGTGTAGCTCTCGTGCGGCTCGAGCTCTCCGCGGTAGACGTCGATGACGTAGCTCATCGACTCGAACGTGAAGAAGCTGATGCCGACCGGCAGGGCAACCTGGAGTGTGGCCCTGAGCCCCGGTAGCCCGATGCTCTGGAGCAGCGCCGTCGCGCTGTCGATGCCGAAGTTCCAGTATTTGAAGAGGCCGAGCACGCCGAGGTTCATCACCACGGTGACCACCAGCCAGCGCTTGCGGCTGGTTGAGCTGGGCGCGCGAGCGATGGCGTGACCGAGGAGCCAATCGGCGGTGGACGACGCCCAAATGAGCGGCAAGAAGCGGTAGTCCCAGTGGGCGTAGAAGACGTAGCTTGCGGCCAGCAAGAAGTGCAGCCGAGGCTTCTTTGCGATCAAGAGCAGGTAGACGAGGGCGAACGAGCCGGCGAAAATCGCCCAGTTCGTCAGTCCCAAGCCCACGACCGGTACGCCCAGGGCAGCGAGCCCTAGCGAGAACGGATCCATGCCGAGGACGGGCAAGATCAGTGCAGTGAGCGCCAGGGTCGCCGTGCCGAGGCTGGCCAAGACGCCAGCGCGGAGTCGCGACTCGAAACCCGGTTCTTCGCTCGCCCGCCCGCGCAGGGGCCAGTAGGCGGCCAGCGCCGTCACGATGGCCAGGAAGAGCGTCGCCGCCACGAGCGGCTGGAGGATCACGGCGCCGAGGCGCAGCTCCACGACCAGGGTGACCACCGCGGGAACCAGGACCGCAAGCCGACGGTCGACCAGGAGCCAGGCGCAAACGAAGACGCAGGCGAAGAACTGCGCGTAGCCGAGCGTGTTGAACAGCACCGCCCCCGCTAGTAGCAATTGTCATGTCTCTTTACGAAGAAACGGTGCCGCACTTCGTCAGAATGCTCGGAAACATGACGACCTGGCTGGACCGCGCGCAAAGTCTGGCCGAGGCCAAGCGCTTTGCGCCCGAAGTCCTGCTCTCATGTCGGCTGGCACCCGACATGTTCCCGCTCGTCAAGCAGCTCCAGATCGTGTGTGACACGTCCAAGTTCACCGTCGCGCGCGTGACCGGCAAGACGCCTCCCCAGAACGCCGACGATGAAGCGACCTGCGAGCAGATCCGTCAGCGTATCTTGGCGATGAGCGAGTACGTGAGCTCCTACCAGCCTGCCGACTTCGTCGGCGCCGACGAGCGTATGGTTGCCTTGCCGCGCTATCCCGGAAAGCTCGTCAGTGGCCGCGACTACGTGCGGCAGATGCAGCTACCGAATTTTTACTTTCACGCGACGACGGCTTACGCCATCTTGCGCCACAACGGCGTGGAGCTCGGCAAGGCGGACTTCTGGGGCCCCATCGACTTCGTGGCCGCGCCTGCCTGAGGAGAACGTTCGTTGGCTGCACCGTCCCCGGGGCGCATTTGGCTGGGAGCGTGCCTCGTGCTCGCGCTCTGGCCGATCGTGCGGGCGCTCGTCGGGGCGCCCCTGCCGACCTGGCTCGGGGCGACGCTGCTTGCCCTTTTGGCACTGACGAGCTTCGTCGGTGCGCTCCTGCCCGGGCTCGAGATGTACGGGCCCGTGCTCAGCCGTGGGCCGAGCCAGCGGCCGTTCGTGGCGCTCACGTTCGACGATGGTCCGCACCCTGAATCGACGCCGGCGGTCCTCGATTGCCTGGCTGCACGGGGCGCACGCGCAACGTTCTTCGTGATTGGGCGGCGCGCCCTCGAGGAGCCCGAGCTCGTTCGCCGCATGGTGCGTGAGGGGCACAGCGTCGGTCTGCACGGCATGGACCATCATCGCGGCTACGCATTTCTTTCACCGGCGCGCGTGGAGCAGGATCTGGCGGACACGACGCGCGCGGTCACCGCGGCCGGAGCGCCAACGCCCCTCTGGTTTCGGCCGCCGATCGGTCAGGCAAGTCCACGCACGTTCGCCGGAGCGCGACGCGCCGGCGTCGAGCTCGTCGGTTGGACCTTTCGCGCTCGGGACGGCTGGAAGAAGACGCGTGCCGACCGTCTGCTCGAGCGACTCGAGCGAGCGCTCGTGCCGGGCGCCATCGTTCTCTTGCACGACGCGTGGGAGCGGCCGCTCGCGGGCGAGGCCCCACCCCTCGGGGCGCGGCTATTGCCGGAAATCCTGGACCTTTGCGCGCAGAAAGGCCTGCGCCCCGTCACGCTGGACGAGCTCGTTCAGGCGAGCGAAAGCGGCAATTCCACCACGAACCGCGCGCCCGAGGCGTAGCTGCGGTCCAGGCCGATCGTACCGCCGACGCCCTCCACCAAGCCGCGCGACACCGACAGCCCGAGCCCCGTGCCGCGGCCGATGTCCTTCGTCGTGACGAACGGCTCGAACAGGCTGTCCTTCACGCTGGAGTCGACGCCCGGGCCATCGTCCTCGACCGCCAGCATCACCCCGAGGCCGCCCCGCTTGGCCTCGATGCGCACTCGCCCGCGCTGATCGCACGCATCGGCCGCATTCATTACGAGGTTCAGCACGACCTGCACCAGCTCCCCGTCGGAAAGTGCAACGCGCGGGAGCTTCCGCTCGAGCTCGATCTCGAGCGTCAGCTCGGAGAGGTGCTTCTGCGGCCCGAGGAGTGCCCTCACCTGCTCGGTTGCCTCCTCGAGCGAGCCGGACGCCGGCTCCTCGCTCCTGCGGCCCGAGCGAGCGTACGTCAACAGATCCGCGATGACATGATGAATGCGCTCGGCCTCGCGCTTGATGCGTCGAAGGTAGTCTTGCCGCTCGGCGTCGGTCGAGCTTGGGTCGAGCGACAGGTCGCAGAGGCCCACCACGGCCGACAGTGGATTGCCGATCTCGTGAGCGAGTCCAGCGGCCAGGCGGCCTACGGTCGCCAGCCGCTCCGAGCGCACGAGCGAGGCTTGCGCTGTCCGAAGTTCATCCGTGGTCTGCTCGACCTCCACGATCTTTTGACGCAGCGCCTCTTCTTCACCACGCAAGCGGGCCGTCATGGCCGACAGGCTTTGGCTGAGGTGGATGAGCTCCGGCGGGGCCCCCGTGATCGGCTCGAGTCGGCGCGCTCCGCCGGCGACTCGTTCAGCGGCTGTGCCGAGGGAGAGGATGGGTCGCACGATCCAACGCGTCATGCCGAAGTACACGAAGACCAGGAGAGCGATGGCCGATGCAGCCATGTAGAAGCCCGTCATGCGGACGAGCACGCTGGCGCGCGTCGTCACCGGATCGACGCGCGAGACGGTGACGACCCCACCGGCGGCGTCCGGCGTGTGGACCAAGAGGGCGGGGCCGCGCTCGGTCTGAAAGGTATGCAAGCGCTCCGGAAACGTGGGGGCCTGGGGCAGGAGGTCGACGAGCTCCGGCTGGCCGGTGCGGACGATGGCGCGCCCCTTTTGGTCGTAGATGGCGATGGCCTGGACGGCTCCGGAGGTCACCTGGCGGCTCGCCTCCGCGAGCAGTGCGTCGACGTCGCGCGACTTTCGGGTGCTGCTGAGCACGGCCGCAATCGAGCGCCCGAGGTGCAAGGCCGCCTCGCGCTGCTGCTTCTCCAGGGCAACACGGGTGTAGGTGGAAGTGGCGAAGAACAGCGGCACGAACGCCAGGGCAAGCAGCGCTCCGAGGAGGAACAGGAGCTGAAGGCGCAAGCCGAGTCGCACGGAGGTCACCGTTTCACAGCCTGATTTGGAGGTCAAAGAAGGCGGCGCCTGCGCGCGCGCCGCTCGGTGCAGGGCCGAAAAGTGGTCCCGATCGGCACGGAACTGCTAGCTCGGGGGCTGCTCATGGATCCCCTGGTCGTCGCCTCGATCCACCTGCAGGAAGTATCGAGGCGGCTCGCTGGCACGCTCGTTTCACTGGGACTCGCGGTGTACTTGGTCGTCTGGGCGACCGACCCACCCCCCGCTTGGCTGACGGCGGGCATGCTCCTCGTGCTCGGGGGGAACCTGGCCTGGCAGGGCGTGCTCTTGGCCCGACGTCGCACCGGTGACGCCGACATCGCGCTCTTCACGAGCCTCACGGTGGCCACCTACGCTCTGGTGCTCGAGCTGCCCCAGGGGCTCGACGGAGCCTACTACCCCCTCGTGTACGTCACGATGATGGTCGCGGCCGCCTACTGTCGCCCCCTGGCGGCGGGCGCCGTGGTGGTCCTGGCGGCAGCGCTCGAAGCGGGGCTGCGGGCAGTCGCGCTCGGGCAGACCGACTTCTGGTCGCTGTGTCCGCGCTTGGCGTTCCTGGGCTGCTTCACCGTCATGAACGCGGTGCTCTTCCGTGCCGAGATCGAGCGCGTGCGCCGCTTGAGCCGGGAGCTCTTTCAGGCGGAGCTCGGCAAGCTGCGCGGAGCGGCGCGGGCCTATCGACTGCTCGGAAATGGCGAGGAACGTGCCGATGATCGCGCTCTGCAGTCCGCCGTGGCCGAAGTCGAAGTCGCGGCGCGCTATGCACTCCGCCTCCTCAAGTCCAGCCTGGCCCTGCAGGGAGCGTGCGTCCTCCAGCTCGAGGGCCAGACGCTCAGTGTATTCGAGGTCGAAGCCGACGTGCCACTCGCGCGCGACGCCTTTTCGGCCAGCGAAGGCTTGTTCGCCGCCGTCGTGGGACGCCGCCAGCCGATCACCATCGTGGGGTCACGCGCCCGGCATCATGCGGTGACGTACGATGGCGCGGTGCGCGTGGGCGCCTTGTGCGCGCTACCGATCAAGGAAGGCGAGCACGTGCGCGGGGTGCTCTTGGTCGATCGGGCAGACGAGCAGGCCTTCACCGAGGCGGAGGTGGTAAAGCTCGGCCAGGCAGCGGAGTTCTTGCTGCGGGCAGTCGAGAACGAGCGTGTCTTTTCGGCGCTGTCTCGCGTGCATCGCGAGCAGGCCAAGCTCTACCGTGCGGTCCAGGCCCTGGCCGGAGCCAGCACCGAGGCGGAGGTGATCGAGGCGACGGTGGAGAGCGCGCGCGAGGTGGCGGCATTCGACTTTGCGGCCGTGACGCTGTTTCATCGCAAGGACGGCACTCACGAGATCGTGGCTGTGAGCGGTGAGGGTGCGTCGGGTCTGGTCGAGCGGACCTTCCGCCACAACGCGGGCTTGGTGTCGATGGTCGTCGCCAATCGCCACGCTTTGCCCTATCGCGGCGAGTACGATCCGGCGCGGCAGACGGTGTTCGCCGTCGGCTTGGCGCCGCCGAAGTTCCCCTCGCTCCTGGTCTTGCCGCTCGGCGTGGCGGACCGCGTACTCGGTACGCTCGTGCTCGGCTCGAGCCAGACCGGCGCCTTCTCGGAGAGTGTGCGCCCGGCGCTCGAGGTGCTGTCGAGCCACATGGCGATTTCGCTCTCCAATGCCCGCATGGTCAAGCGCCTGGAAGAGCAAGCCACCACCGACGGCATGACGGGCCTTTTGAACAAACGGACGCTCATCGCCGAAGCAGAGAAGCGACTGGCAGCAGCGGCGCGCTTCAAGAAGGTGCTGAGTATCCTGGTGACGGACATCGACCACTTCAAGAAGGTCAACGACACCTACGGGCACGACGTTGGGGACGTGGTGATCAAGGGCATGGGAGAAGTGCTCAAGCGCATCAAGCGCGACACCGACATCGTCGGCCGCTTCGGCGGAGAGGAGTTCGTGATCGTGTGCGAACACACCGACGAGGCCGGAGCCAGGAACTTGGCCGAGCGGATTCGTCGCGAGCTCGAGAGCACGACGTTCCAAACGGAGCTCGGTCCCCTGTCCGTCACGGCCAGCATTGGCGTGGCGACGTTCCCGGTGGCGGGCAACGACTACGCGCAGCTCTTCAAGGCCACGGACGAGGCGCTCTACGTGGCCAAGCGCTCCGGCCGCAACCAAGTGGTCGCCTGGTCGCCCCGGCTGAAGGCCAGCGGCGCCGCCTGACTTCTCGGGCCGGACTGCCGCTGCTCGCCACTGCCTTAGAGCGGCGGCAAGTTCGGCGGAATGGTGGCCGCGAGGCTCGGGCGCTCGAGCAGCTCCGTCTGGTAGCGCTGAAGTTCGCCGTAGCGGCTGAGGAGCTCCGGCAGGCGCAGGTTCACGTAGCCGAGCGCGGACACGACGGCGATGTCGGCGAGCGAGAACGAGTCGCCATGTAGGTAGCGGCGACCGGTGACATTGCGCTCGATCAGCTCGAGCGCAGCATGAGCCTTGCCGAGGTAGGCTTGGGCGAGCGCGGTGTTCTGCAGCTCGGGCGCGCGACGGCGATCTTGCACGATCGGGATCAGGACGTCGCTGATGCCGTCGGCCAGCGCCTCGACGCGGCGTACGATGGCTCGTTCGAGCGGCGCATGAGGCACGAGAGCCGGCGTGGGGAAGGCCTCCTCCAGGAACGAAGTCAGGACGACGGAGTCGTAGAGCGGCGCCCCGTCGACCAGCAGCGTTGGCACCTTGCCCAGCGGGTTGGCTTCCTTCGCCTGGCGCTCACCGCGTCGAACGTCGATGCCGGTGAAGGCAATGCCCTTCTCGAGGAGCATGACGCGCACCTTGCGCGCGTACGGACTGGTTTCCGAGTAGTAGAGTTCGAGCTTCATGGCTGTCCCTTCCGCCCGAGCAAGGTAGACGAACGCTTCGAGGTCGGCCATACGCCAGCCATGGCCCGCCCTGCGACGACCCGACGGTTCTCGGTCGACCTTTCCAACGTCGATGAGGGCGTTTATCAGAAGCTCGACGTCCGGCTGGCGCAGCAATCGTCCGAGACGGACGCATTCCTCTTCACACGTCTGCTTGCCTATTGCTTGCTCACGAGGGACGACGAGGACAGCACGCTCCAGTTTTCCAAGGGTGGCATCGCCACGCCGGAGGATCCGGCGATTTCACGAGTGAGCCTCGACGGTCGCATGCTGGTATGGTGCGAAGTGGGTAACCCCAGCACCGAACGTTTGCACAAGGCCTCCAAGAGCTCGCCACTGGTCGTGCTGTTCACTCAGCACGATCCCGAGCGGATGCAGAAGGAGCTCGCGGCCGCGACGCTGTTTCGCAAAGACGAGCTCGTGGTGTGGGCCCTCGACGCGGCATTCCTGGCCGACCTCGCGGCCCGCATGAACGAGCGCGGCGGCGAGTTCGCGCTGACGGTATCCGACGGCATGCTCTACGTCGAAGTCCAGGGCGCCTCGCTCAGCAGCTCACTCGTGCGCGTCGGCACGAGCTGAAGCGCAGCGTGGCTCCGACTCAGCAGATGCCGCAGGACAGCCGGACGAGGTAGCAGCACTCGCTCGTTTCCTCGCCGTTCTCATCGACGTGCAGCGCCGGGCCACTCGGACAGAACGGACTCACCGAGCAGGCTCCGCAGCCGTTTCCGCCGAAGGAGCCGAACGTCAGGTCTTCCACGCGCGGACACGCGTCGTCAGCGCTGGCGCCGGCCGTTCCTGCGCCCCCTTCTCCAGGACTGCCGACCTCGTCGCAGAGCGCGATGCCGAAATCGACGGCTCCGAGCTCGGGATCGCACTGATTGAGCTGGTCTCGCGTCAGGCAGATCCGCTTGAAGCTAGGCAACACGCACGCCGGCCCTTCGGGCCTGCAGATCTCGCATTCGCTGCTGCCGCCGGCCGTGCCAAAATCGATGGTGCCTTGCCCTCCGCTCGCGGACGGCTGTGAGCCGCCGCTGCCCTGGAGCGTGTCGTCGCTGGCTCCGGGCGTCAGGATTCCACAGCCGACCATCGTGGCCACTGCGCTCACGACCACCAGGCGCGACATCCACATGGCCTCCAGACTAGCTCACCTCTGGAGAGGCGCACCTGGGTCGAGTCGTGCCCAGGCCGCACAGTCGAGTGACCACGCCGCCGACCACTAGCGAATGAGCCGAAATGCCATGCCTGCGCGACGAGCTGCCTCGCCGTCGGCATCTTCGCGATCGCCGAGGACCAGGCAGTCGGCGGGCATCACACCCAGCTCCTTGGCGGCATGCAAGAAGCCGTCGGGCGCAGGCTTGAGTCGGCGCACCGCCTCGTGTTCGCCGCTGGCGACGACGACATCGAAGAGCTCCAAAAGGCCCATGGCCGCGAGCTTCGGCCGCGCGGGGTAGTCGCTGACGATGGCCGTCACGCCGCCAGCGGCGCGGAAGGCCGTGATTTCGAGGACGAGGGCTTCGCGGAGGGCGCGCTTCAGCCATTTCCCTGGCCTCTGCACCATCCAATCCATGGCGATGCGGCGCGCGCGGTCCTCCGAATGTCCTGCTCGCCGGGCGCGGCGCAGCTGTTCATCGAAGGGCGATGGATCGAACTCGAGGCCGGCATCGAGCAGCTGCTCGGCGCGCAATGCCTCGTGTGCATGACGGAAGGCCCGCAAGAATGGGATGTGATGCGGGCCGAGCGCGAGCAGTTCGGCGGCCATCCACCACTTCACGCTGCTCGCGTCGTAGAGCGTGCCGTCGAGGTCGCAGAGCCAGGCGCGCGCGGCGCCGTTCTCTCGCGGGGTGGTGGTCACGTGGTGAAGGAAAGCAGGCGTGCAGGCCTGGTTCAAGGCGCTCAGTAGGGCGAGCCGGGGATGCCGACGTCGAGGGTGTAGACGCCGTCCTCTTGCATGGTGGTGATGTAGAGCACCGTGCCGTTTGCGCCACCGAACGCGATGTTGGTGGTGGAGTTGGGCACGGTGATGGTCGTACCCAGCTGCGTGCCGTCCGGCTTGACCACGGCGAGCTCGCCGTTGGCGGCTGCGTAGATGTTGCCGGCGCAATCGATGGCGAGGCCATCGACGTTGTTCAAGTTGAAGGTGTCGAACGCGTCCGGACCGGCCGTGACCGCCCCGCCAGCATCGAGTGTGTACACGTCGATGCCCCCGTCGCCAGCGACATAGAGCTTCGTCTCGTCGAGCGAGAGCGTGATGCCGTTCGGATTGTTGTGGTCCGTCTCAATCGCCTCGAGGTCGCCACCACCGGCTGGGTACCGGTACACTCGGTTGTCGTCCTGGTGCGGGCACGGCATGGCGCACTGGTAGTCCGGATCGGTGAAGTACACGTTGCCGTCGCTGCGGATGACCAGGTCATTCGGCGAATTGAGCCGGCTGCCCATGTAGTCGGCGATGACGGTGGTGCCGGTCGGCGACGAAGAGGCGGGGTCGATCTCGACCAAGCCGCCGACTCCGTGGCTGGCCGCGAGGATCATGCCGTCGGCGCGCAGTGCGAGCCCGTTCGTCAGCGAGTCGGGCATCCAGAGCTCGTAGCCCGTGCCGTTGTGCTTGAGGATTTGCGCGGGATTGGGCGGGCCGTAGTTGCGCATCTGCGACAGGTAGAGTGTGCCGTCGATCCACACCGGGCCTTCGATGATGGTCTGCGCGCTCGCGTCTTCACCCGGCGGCGGCGGCAAGGTACCAGGCAACGGCTCCGGCGTGCCCGACAGGTCGGGCGTCAGCGCCTCCGAGCCGTCCGGACAGGAGAAGACGGCCTCCGGCGCGCCGCCGCTGCCCGTCCCACCTGACCCGGTGCCCCCCGTGCTCGGAGCTCCGCCGGACCCGGCGCCGCCCGTGCTCGCACCACCCGTGCTGGCGCCACCGGTCGCGGGGCTGCCCCCCGTGCTGGGAGCGCCCCCGGATCCAGCGCCACCCGTGGCCGCTACGCCGCCACTGCCCGTCCCTCCGGATCCGGTGCCCCCCGTGCCCGCGGGTGGGGGAGTCGAACCGCAAGCGATGGCGCCCGAGCAGGCGGCACCGAGGACGAGACAAGCCGAGACGCGGGACAGCGAGCCAGAAAGACGCAGCGATGAGGTCATAGCCAAGCGTCGTCACTTTGGTCGAAAGGATGCGGACGAGCAACCCGCCGGCTTTTGCCCCGCGCCTGCTACCGTTCCGCCCATGGCTGCCGACAGAACCCACGTCCTGTCCGTACTCGCGGAACTAGCGCCGCTCGAGCTCGCCGAGAGCTGGGACAATGTGGGCCTCCTGGTCGATCCGAGCCGGGCTGGTCGAGCGCCGTCCTTCACGCGTGCGTTTCTGACCATCGATCTGACCGCCGACACCCTCGACGAAGCTCGGGCCGAGGGAGCCGAGCTGATCGTGGCCTACCACCCGCCGATTTTCGGCGGCTTGAAGCGCCTCCGCCACAGCGTGCTCGCAGAACGGCTCATCTTGGAGGCTGTCCAGCAGGGCATCACCATCTACTCACCGCACACGGCGCTCGATGCGGCACGGGGCGGCATGGGCGACTGGTTGGCGGGCGCCTGTGGACCCGGTGAGGTGCGGCCGATTGCACCGTTCGCAGCGGATCCTGGGCTCGGTGCTGGCCGGCTCGTCACCCTCTCGGAGGCGCTCACGTTGTCCGTCGCACTAGAGCGCATCAAAGAGCACTTGGGTCTTTTGCAGCTGCGTGTAGCCTCGCCCGATCCAGCGCTCTCGATTCGCACGCTCGCCGTGTGTCCCGGAGCAGGCGGAGCGCTCTTTCAGGTCGTGCCGAAGGCCGATCTCTTCCTCACCGGCGAAATGCGGCACCACGACATCCTGGCGCGGCTCGCCAGCGGGAGCGCTGTCGTACTCACCGACCACACCAACTGCGAGCGTGGCTACCTGCCGTTGTTCGCGGAGCGGCTCCGTCAGGCTTGTCCTGGCCTAGCGGTCGCGGTGTCTCGGCGCGACGCCGATCCCCTCGGCATCGTCTGAGCTACATCTCCGTTTCATCGGGCTCGAGCCGTGGTCGGCCGAAGATCTTGGATCCCGGCGGCACTGAGCGCACGAGCCACACGTTGCCGCCGATCACCGAATCGGCGCCGACGACCGTTTCGCCGCCCAGGATGGTGGCACCGGCGTAGACGGTCACTCGATCTTCGATGGTCGGGTGTCGCTTGATGCGCGTCCCGTCGGGCGCGGCTGCCTGGCGCCGAGTGCTGAGTGCTCCGAGTGTGACACCCTGATAGAGGCGCACGTCGTCGCCGAGCTCGGCAGTTTCTCCAATCACGACGCCGGTGCCGTGATCGATGAACAAGCGCCGGCCGATCTTGGCGCCCGGATTGATGTCGATGCCAGTGCGGGAGTGTGCGTACTCGCTGAGGATCCGGGGAATCATCGGCACACCTCCTTGGTAGAGGACGTGCGCCACCCGGTGCGCGGTGATGGCCACCAGCGTCGGGTAGCTGAACACGACCTCCTCCACGCTGCGGGCGGCGGGGTCGAGCTGGAACGCCACCATCGCGTCCTCGTTCAACGTCTCGCGCAAGGCTGGCAGCTGATAGAAGAGCGAGATGGCCGCTTGATGTGCGAACTCGACCGCCTCGGCGTCCATGCGGCCGGCGCGCTCCTCATAGCTGACCGCTCGGTGAATCTGTTCGCACAGCCGCTCGTACGCGGGATAGACGTGCTCGCTCAGCGAGTAGCGCAAGTTGGTGCGCGAAAGTGGCCGCAGCGAGTAGAAGCCGAGATAGATGATGGGCGCCAAATGCTCGAAGGCTTCGATGACGGCGCGCCTGTTCGGCAACGCGGCGCTCTCGAGGTTGTTGATCGCCAGGTTGGGTTCATAGCTCTCGAGGATGGCGTCGATGGCATCCTCGAGCTCCCCGGTGTGATCGGTGATGACGGACATGGCGTGGTTTCAGGGTACAGGTGGGCGGCTTTTGTCCTGCGCCGGCGGCGGATTCGTCGAATTCTCGGGGAGTTGGGAGGACGTCTGTGGGGAGCCGTCGCTCTGCGGAGGTGCTTCTAGCTCGAGCTCTGCCAGAGATTTTGCCAGTTCGGGGTGGGTGAGTACGTCGGTCTCCGCAGCACGCAGCATGGAGCGTTCTTCCTCACCGCCATGTTGGAGGAGGAAGCGCGCAGCCAAGACGAGCGCGTCGAGCATGGCACGATCACCGCCGCCGTTCTTGAAGTTCATGAAGAACGCATGCACCGCTCGGACCTGTTTCTTGCCGCCCAAAGTGCCGAGGGCCTGGAGCACGGCGCGCGAATCCGCGCCGTCGATGGACGTCAAAGTGAGCTGCGCCGAAAGTACGTTGGCGGCATTGCGCGTATTCATGCTGGCGAGCGCTTCGGCCAGGGCGGCGATTGGGGGCGGTCGCTTGCGCGTGGTGGGCAGGTCGAGGTCGACGTCGTCCGTGCGTTCCGTTTGCTCCTCTGGGTCGTTGGCGACGACCTCATCGGTCGGCTTGGGCTCGCCCACGACCGGTGGCACGTTGTCGCGCAGTGCGCGGATCATCGCGCTCGCGCCGGTCCGACGCTTGGCCAGGTAGGCCGCCGCTCGCTCGGCCAGGGCGCTCGAAGTCGTTGGATCTTGGGCGATGGCCAAGAGCGCGTGAGTGGCGCGCACCGTTTCCGCGTTGGCGAGGTCGGCAATCAAGAGCTCATGCACGCGCGCCATGGTGGCACCAGTGCCGGAGATCGTCTCTCGCACTTGGATTGCGAAGTCTCCCTTGCGACGTCCGTCGATGGTCGTGGCAAGGGGCGCAACCACGCAGCCTTTGAGCCGAGTGTCGAGAGTATCGACTCGCCGCGCGTAGCCGTCCGACCATCTCACCTGCCAGATGGCGCCGTCCTCCAGGCAGGCGGTGATGCCGGCTTCGTTGGCCGCGCTGCCGACCGTTCCGCGCGGGAAGAAGTTGGACCATTTCACCCGCTGGTTCTGCACCCCGAGGCCGAGGACGATCTCGTAGTACGCGTACGCATAGATGCCGGCATGGAAGCTCGCTTTGCCGGCGAATGTCGGCACGGCATGAATGGCCACGGGTTGCGCTCGCGGCGGACGTGGCTTCGAAGCGTCGACCGGCCACGGCGGATCACCAGGCAGGTCCTTGGGAGCGAGGCGCAGTGATTGTTCACCGACGGTGTCGAGCAAACCAGCGTCTACGTGGGATGCACCGGCGCCGAGGACCCACAGGTCCGCGCCGCTGCCCTTGACCTGATGAATCGCGTCGCGCACCAGAAGTCGCCCGACGGAGGCTCCCGTTTGCATGTCGAAGGCCGAGACGTACTGGCGATGCCAGGGGATGAGCAACGTGCCACCCTGCGCGTGCGGCGTGCCGATGCGACTCGTCGTGGTCGCACTGTATGTGGTGTGGCCCTTGGCATCGACGATGCGAATTTCGTCAGGGCGCGCGTCATCGCTATCGACGAGGAGCAGCGCGTAGTGCTGCCCATCGTAGGCCATGCCCTCCAGGCGGCGGCCGGCCACCGGAATGTGGAAGCTGCGCTGTCCCGTTCGGACATCGAGCACCGTGACCATGCCGGCACCGGAGAAGCCCACGCGGTCCGCGACCAGGCTCGGCATGACGTCCACGGGACCGACGTAGTGCCACACGACGCCGCCCGGTAGCGCGCGGCCACGCAAGCCGCGGCCGGTCACACCGACGGCCGCCGGAACCTCCGCGAGCGACTCGTGCCGGCTCAGTCGATCGAGCACGGCTTGGCCCTCTTCCTGGCGTGTGGACGTCTGCCCTTCGGCCCGCCAGCTCGCGCTGAACGCACTCTCCAGACCGCGGTTCTTGTTGCAGCCGGCGATGAGCACGAGCGCCGCGAGGACCCCGAGGAGCGCCATCGTGGTCTGAGCCTTCCGTCGCATCGCCCTTCGGGGTGTAGTCTTTTTGCCCCTCGCGCTGCAACATCCGCGCGATGCAGCACTACGCCGAGCTTCCACCCCTCCCGAAAGTCGAGGTCCGCGTGGAAGAAGATCGCTCGGAAGGCGCGCGGGGATTTCTCTGGCGCCGGAGCCGTCTGATCGAGATCTCGGCGCACGGAGCGAGCGTCGGCAGCTTGGTGTACGACGAGGTCGATCGCGCCTGCCTGGATGCCGTGGTCGTGGTTCCGTACTTCTTCGCGCCTGCGCCCGATGACGGCGCCCTCGTGCCCTGGGTCGTGCTGCGGAGCGCGGTACGTCCGCCCGTGACGCTCAGGGGCGACGACCGCCCTCCGAGCGATGCGGCCGCACGCGCTGGTTTTTGGGAGCTCCCCGCGGGTCTCGTGGAGCCAGCGGAGGCGTCGTGGACTGGCATTCGTCGAGCCGCCTCGCGTGAGCTCTTCGAAGAGACCGGCCTCGAAGCGGCTCCCGACGCGCTCGAGGAGCTGGGGTGCCCCAGCTACCCGGTACCGGGCGTGATCGCCGAACGGCACTACTTCTTCCGAGCCCGGGTCCGGCCGGAACACTCCGTGGAGCCGGCGCTCGACGGCTCGCCGCTCGAGGCGGCGGGAGAGCTGGCTGCAGTGCCCCTCGAGGCGCTGCTCGAGGCCGTGCGCAGGGGTACCTTGCCCGACGCAAAGACGGAACTGGGACTTCGGCGGCTCGACGACGAGCTGAGGAGAGCGACCACGTGAGTCGAAAGCGCGATGTCAGTCGTCCCCGGGTGATCGTCGTCGCGAAGCGCTCGGCGCTCGGCCGCCTGGAAGGCGAGGGCGATGCTCGGGCTCGAGCGCTCTTGCGCACTGGTCACGAGGCCGTCAGGAAGTGGCGCCCTGCGCACGCCGAACACGAGAAGACCCTGAGAGCCGTGCACGAGGCGCTCGGCGAGCTCGGCGCGGAGGCGCTCTTCCTGCATGGTCCGCATGCGGAGTTCGACCCCACGGGAAGCGATTTGGTCATTACCGTGGGCGGCGACGGGACGCTGCTCGCCGCGTCGCATTCGGTGCGAGATGTACCGGTACTCGGCATCAACAGCGCGCCGGGCTACAGCGTAGGCTTCTTCTGCGCCGCCACGCGTCACGATCTGATGCCGATGATCCGTGCGGCGCTGGCGGGCAAGCTCCGCTCGGCGGTGCTGCAACGCATGGCCGTTTACATCAACGATCAGCTGCGTTCGGAGCGCGTCCTGAACGAGGCACTGTTCTGCCATTCCGAGCCGGCCGCGACCTCCGACTACATCTTGCGTGTGGGCCGTCGGCGTGAGGAGCAAAAGTCGAGCGGCGTGTGGATCGGACCCGCTGCCGGCTCGACGGCCGCGATCCACTCCGCGGGCGGCAAGGTTCTGCCGCTCACGTCGCCCAAGCTGCAGTTCGTCGTGCGCGAGCCCTACTTGGGCGGCGGACGGAGCTACGCGCTTTTGTCGGAAGTGGTGCCGGAGGCCAGCAAGATCACGCTGGTGAGCAAGATGCCGAGCGCCGCCGTGTTTCTGGACGGTCCCTATCGAGCGCTAGCGGTGCGCCTCGGCGATCGCATCCGGTTCGAGACGAGCCGTCAGCCTCTCTTGGTGCTCGGTTTGTCGTCGCGGCGGTCGTCAGCGCCCAAGTGAAACGCTACTTGGTGCGCGGGTTGAAGTTGAAGGGGTAGCCGACCTTCGTTTCCATGCCGCGCGACGAAGCGGGGAACTGCCACGTCTTCATTTCCTGCGCGATGCACGCACCCACGTCGGGCGCGTACAGGGTGCTCTCTTTTGCCGAGTACTCGATGCTTTGGACCATGCCGCTCGGGCTGAGGACGAAGCGCATCATGACGTCGCCCTTGAAATTCGGGCGGCCCGTCTGTGCCTTGTCGTAGCAGGGACGCACTTTCTCGCGCCGTTCCAGGACGAACTTGCGGATCACCTCCATGGTGCGCGTCTCTGGTTGGTCTGCGGCGGGCGCGGGGCTGGCGGCGGCGGCCGTGGAATCGCCCGGTTCGTCGGTCCAGGTGTCGTCTTCCGCGCTGACGGCTGCTGGCTCTGCAGGCGCGGCCTCTGCGGGAGGTGCCGCATCCGGCTGCGCGCTGGGGGGCGGCGCAGGCTCGCTGCTCGCGAAGGTTTCTGCCGTCTGGGCTTCCGCCGCGGCCTTTTTGCTCGTGCAGCCGAGGTGCAGCAGCGATGCCGCCAAGAGCGCACAGACGGAGAACCTGTCCACGTTGTTCATGGTTCTCGGAGCTTACCAGGGGCACTGGCCGCTACGGGCTCCGGAAAAGCGCGCCCCTCATTGGGGCGGAGCAGGTGGTTTTCCCTGCTCGCATCATGTGACTTGCAAAAACGAACGTTCGTTCTATTTTGGCGACGTGCCCAGACGAGAGCCAGAAGAGCCCGAGTCGCGCTCCAAGGGGGATCGCTCGCGTGAGCGCGCGGTGGAGTGCGCCTACGAGGTGGCCGGACGCGTGGGCCTGTCGGCGCTGACCATCGGTGAGCTGGCGACTCAGCTTCAGGTCTCCAAGAGCGGGCTCTTCGCGCATTTCGGATCGAAGGAGAACCTGCAGCTCGCGGTGCTGGCCTGGGCCGCCGACGACTTTCGCCGCGCGGTATTCGTGCCGGCGCTCGAGGAGCCGCGTGGGCTCCCGCGGCTCGAGGTCCTCTTCGAGCGCTGGCTCGACTGGATCTCACTGCGGGAGCGCAGCGGCTGCGTGTTCCTTTCGAGCGCACTCGAATGGGACGATCGTCAAGGCCCCGTGCGAGACGCACTCGTGGCGTGGTTCGACGCGCTTTACCAGGGGCTCGAGAAGGCGTGGGCTCTAGCCGTGACGGAGGGGCACGTCGCGCCCGGCGACCTCGCGCAGCACGCGAGTGAGATGCACGGCATCGCCCTCGAGTTCCACTTGGACGCGCGCTTGCTGCGTCGCCCCGGAGCGCGCCAGCGGGCGCGCATCGCCTTCGCGCGTCTCGTCGCCGCGGCCCAGAAGGGCGACGCTTCAATGGCAGACCTCCCCAAGAAAGACCTCTCATGACCATCCAGCCCCATTCGGATCCGGCCACGTTCGCTTCGGCACCTCCTGCGCGCGCCACGGATCTGCCGTGGGCCACGGCAGCGTCGTTCTTGCCCCTCGTCTACCGAGCGTTTCCGGGCATGAGCAGCCGGATCCTGTCGGATCGCTTCCTCTTGCCTTGGAAGCGACTGCCGAGTCTCGATGGCGGCGAGCGCACGCCGGTCGAAGTGGACGGACAGACTGCCAGCTACGAGGTGACGGGCCAGGGGCCGCTCGTGATCTTGGCGCATGGTTGGTCGGGTGCGAGCGGTCAGTTCGCCGAGCTGCGCGGCCGCTTGCTGGAGTCGGGGCTCAGGGTTGCCACGTTCGATGCTCCGGCACATGGAAGCTCGCCCGGTCGCACCACGAGCGCCGCGCAGTTCATGCGCGTCATCGAGCGCATCGCGCGCACGCACGGGCCTACTCTGGCGATCGTCGGACACTCGCTCGGAGGACTCGCTGCGGCCATGAGCATGACGAGCGTGCGGCCGCGCGGTCTCGCACTGCTGGCGCCCATGCCATCCTTCGATTTTGCGCTGGACCAGTTTCAACTGGCGTTGCGCTTCGACGATCGGTTGCGGCACGAGGTGGCAGCGCGCGTGATGCGCTACGCTCGATTCGAACGCGAGCAGGCGCACGTCGAGCGCGGCCTCGAGCACGAGATACCGACGCTTCTCGTCCACGACACGGACGACCGCAGGATCCCGGTGGAGCTCAGTCGCACCCTGGCCCAGAAGTACAGCGTCCTCGAGTACGTCGAAACGGTGGGCCTTGGCCACTCGCGCCTGCTCTCGGATGCCGCCGTCCTCGGCCGCGTGACGGACTTCGTCGTGGGCCTGGCGCAGACGGCGCAGGCGGCGACCGGCTGACGCGCGGAAGCGTCGACCTTCTGGTATCGTGGGCAGCGTGTTGCCGCCGGCGCCAGTTCTCCTTCTGGTGGCCATCGCCGTCGAAGGCGCTGATGCGGACGCGTCGGCGCGAGTCGTTTCCGCGTGCCAGGCAGCGCTCGGCAGTGCCGCCTGCTTGAACGCCGCCGAGCCGAGCGCGAGCGAGGAGCCGCTTTCGGCGCACGTGCGCATGGAGGACGCGGCCCTGGAAGTGACGGTCGAGGCGGGCGATGGCGAGCGGGTCGTCCGAGAGCTCACGTTTGCGCCCGAGGACAGCGCCGAACAGCGCGCAATCGCCGCAGGACTTCTGGTGGCAGCACTGGCTGCCGATCTCGAACGGGCCGCGGCCGCGCGGGCACTCTCGGCGCCTCCGGTGCGGCCGCCCCCTCCCCCTCCTCCTGTGGAAATAGCGCCCCCGCCTCCGGCCGAGGTGGATCGTCCGCGCACGCGACTCTGGCTCCTGGACGTAGGCGCCTACACCTCACTGCCTGCCGGGGCGCTCACGGTTCATCTCGGTGGACAAGCGCAGGTGGGCTACTTCCTGGGCACGCGGACTGCGCTCCTACTGGGCGCGCGCGGGGACACGGCGATCCTGAGCGATGGCCTCGACGCGAGCCGTCTGGGGTTGAGTCTCGGAGCGGGCGTCGAGCTCCTGCCGCGGGCGCGCACCTGGTCGTGGCTCGTCGCGCTCGAAGGTCGCATCGAAGAGCTGCGACTCGGGGGCGGCCTGAGCGAGCCGCTGAGCGCGTCGGTGCTGCGAGGTGGGGGGAGTCTCGGGACGCGACTCGGATTTCCCAGTCGCGGCGCCGGCTTCTATGTGGGCCTCGAGGGGGCGCTCTTGGGCCCGCCGGTGGACGTCTACGTGGGCACGGAGCCGGTCGGTCAGGTGCCCATGCTGTCATTTTCGCTGTTGGTCGGGGGCCGGCTGGCCTCGTTTCGCCCTTGAGCCACAATTTCTGCAAGGTCTTCGCCCCGGCTGGCGACGAACGAAGAGACGACCCGTGCGCCCACTCCCGTCACCCAGCCAGGAGCCCCACCTGGTCCGCACCGAGCCGGACCGGCGAGAGGCGCAGCTCCGGAGCGCCCTCCAAAGCGGTGACCCGCGGATTGCCGCCGAGCTCTATGGTCATCTGCGACCCAGCATCGACCATGCGCTCCGCCGCGTCTTGCACCATCGGTATCGCGACTTCGACGACTTGGTGCAGCAAACCTTCGAGCGCATCTTGCGAGCGCTGGCAGAGAATCGATTCGAAGGGAGGAGCAGTCTCCGCACCTGGGCCTCGGCCATCGCCACGCACGTGGCGCTCGACGCACTCCGCTCCGGCTCGCGAGAGGCGCGACGCTTCGTGCCGCTCGAGGACCTCCCGCCTCACACCGCGCGACCGCGCGCCGACGCGAGCGTCGAAGTGCAGATCGAGCTCCGGCGCATTCAGTCCATCTTGAGTCGCATGAAGCCGGACCTCGCCGAGACGCTCGTGCTCTTCGAAGTGCTCGGCTACCCAGTGGAGGAGATCGCGGACCTGCGCGGTGCGAGCGTCAGCGCCACGCAGGCGCGTCTGCACCGGGCACGTCTCGAGCTGAAGCGCCGCTCGGAGCGACCACTCGGAGCGGGCTCGTTGGTCCATCGCTTGGCACGCGTGCGTGGCCCGAAGAGGGAAGGCGCAAAGGCCAGTCGCGACAGCGGCGCAGAAGCGGGGGAGGAGTCATGACCGTTCCTCGGCGTCCAGGTAGTGAGCTCGACGTCATGCGCAGCGCGCCCATTCTGATGGCAGCGCCGGCCGAGGTGGAGGCAGAGCGCGCCGAGCTGTTGCCTTGGCTCGAGCGCGAGATCGCGGCTCTGCCCTCGCGCCGTGCCGAACGTCGCGCTCGACGTTTGCGGACGGCCGCGTGGGGCGGGGCGGCGCTCGTGGCCGCAGCGGGTGCGCTCGTCGTTTTGGCACCGTGGCGTTCGGAAGCTCCGCCGACGGCGTCCCCTCTCGCCCGTCAAGAGCTCGCAGAGGCACCTTTGGCGACTCTCCTCGAAGGTCGCTTGGAAAGCGGCTCGCTCGAGGTACTGCCGGGCTCGCGCCTCGGCGACGAGAGTCGGTTTCGCACGCCGAATGCAACGGGCGCTCGGCTCCTCACGGCCGGTGGTGCCACGCTCGCCGCGTTCGCCGACAGTGAGTTCGCGTTGCCTCGTCACGACGACGCCGGCAGTGCGCTCGTCGAGCTCTCGCGCGGGGCCATCGGCTTCGCCGTCCCCAAGCTCTCCGCTGGCCAGACATTTCGCGTGAAGACGACGGACGCGCTCGTCACAGTGGTCGGCACGCGCTTCTTCGTCAGTGCTGGCACGCCGACCTGCGTGCGTGTCGAAGAAGGAAGCGTGCGCGTGGAGCGCGCTTCGGAAACACGGCTGCTCGAACTGGGAGAGACCTGGGGCTGCGACGGGGAGTCGGTCGCTCCACCCACGACAAAGGTTGCGCCAGCCCCACACGGCGAGGAAGCGAGCACGACGCGGCGGGGGCGGGAGGGACAGCTCGACCAGCAGAACCGGCTCTTGGCAGCCGCGCTCGCGGCCGAGCGCCTCGGAGACCTCGCGCAAGCTCGCTCGGCATTCGACGAGCTCATCCGCAGATATCCGGAATCTCCCTTCGGTCCGGAAGCGAGAGCAGGACTGGCGCGTCTGAAGGGTCGTTGATGGAATGCGTCCGCGCCGGGGGCGGCGTCTTGGCGCTCGGAGCTGCGCTCTTGGGGGGTATCGGATGCGATCCGGCGACGGTGCGGCTGGGCGGCGCCGGGCCGAGCGTCGACGCACCCCGGCTCGACGTGCAGGGTGCAGTCGACCTCAGCGAGTATCTCTCGGACGCCCGCAGCTGCGCCGACGGCGGTGACCTCGTGGCCTATCGTGTGGCCGGCGCGGCAGAGGACGCCGTGACGTTGGCGAGCGCGCCGAGCCCCGGCTGTTTGTCTCCGGGTGATGAGGTGCTGCTCATCGTCATGCAAGCCTCGCCGAGCGCCGCGTCGCGCGTTGGAGAGCACGAACTCTTGCGCGTGCGCGGAGTGGACGACGGACAAGTACGGTTCGTCGCCGCGCCAGCTCTGGACGTCAGCGAGCTCGTCCACGACGGTGGCGCGCGGATCGTGCTGCAGCGCGTGCCGGGTTACGAGCGCCTGACCGTGGCGGCAGGCGGGCGTCTGACGGCGTCGGCCTGGAATGGGGAGACGGGCGGGGTCTTGGCCGTTCGTGTGTCGGGCGACGTGGCGATCGAGGGCACGGTCGACGTAACGGGACTCGGATTTCGGGGAGGTGCCGAGCGGCCCGAGGCGTTTTCGGGCGGCGTCCAAGGTGAATCCATCGCCGGGCCGGGAAGCGAGAATCAAAGCGCCAACTTCGGCGGTGGTGGTGGGGGCCGTGGCGACGAGACGCTCGACGGCTGCGTGCAGGACGGGAACGCTGGAGGCGGGGGTGGGCATGCCGAGCCGGGTCAGCCCGCGCGCGTGATGGATTTGTGTGATGGGGCCGGCGCGGGTTCAGCGGGTGAAGCCGTAGCAGGTGTAGGACGTTTCGTGCTCGGTTCTGGGGGCGGCTCGGGCGGGGTCGACAACGTACGGGTCGATAATCCGCCCGGCGGCGCAGGCGGAAACGGTGGGGGCATCGTGTGGATCTTGGGACAATCCATCACGGGCAGCGGTTCCGTCGTGGCGGAGGGCGCGGCCGGTGCGGGCGACGAGCCCGGCGTCGAATGTGAGGCCGGAGCGAGCACGAGCAGCTGTTTCGATCACTCGGGAGCCGGCGGCGGTGGCGCTGGCGGCACCGTCGTACTGAGCGCCCCGCTCATCGACCTGGGATCGATTTCGGTCGGCGGCGGGCGCGGCGGCAATGGCTTCGACTCGGCTGGTGGTGACGGCGGCGACGGGGCGGCCGGCGTGATCGAGGGCTGAACGCCCGCTGCGCTCGGGTGTCAGTCGCGCCAGCTGTAGGGCGGCGGGGTGGTGACTTCCGGAGCGGAGCTCACTCCGTCCCAGGCGTCGTCGACGAGGCCGTAGAAGACGCCGGACGACTTGTTCTGGGAGTACACCTCCAGATCGCCGAGGTACTGGGCGCTGCCACTGATCGACTGATTGCTGCCGAACCAGCCGAGTGGATAGAACGTGCCGCGCAGGAGCGCCGTGCCGCTGACGGAGAACGGAGCAGCGCCGTGGCCGGGATGGCTCTCGACTCCCACCAAGCTCAGCGCGCCCACGGTTCCACCAGAAACGGTGCCATTCACGATCGTGGCCTGGTCCTCGATTCTGGCACTGCCGCTCACCGTGCCCCCGAGCACTCGGGCGTGCGGCCCGACGTACACCGTGGCCGGCGTACCAGCCGGAGCGCAGCCGCCGCCGTTTTCGTGCCGTACGGTCGGGGCGGGGCAGTCGGCGAGGCCAACCTCCGTGAAGCCTTCTGGCCAAGCGCCTTCCACTTCGACCATGTACGGGTAGCGGTAGATCGATGGGTAGGCGGGGCCGTCGCCCGGCTGGGTCCAGGCGATCTTTTGGTAGGTGGACGGGGTCGCCGTGACCACGAGGAAGAGGAGCTCGCCTTCGCCGGTGCAGAACGTCAGGCTACCGTCGCTTCCGCTGACGAGCGGACTGTAGCGCGCTTGGGTCAGCTCCTGGTTGGTGGCAACGATACCCCAGCGCCAGTCGGAGCTGGCGCCTTCCTGCACGACACCGCGGAACTTGACGTGGACTTCGCTCGTGCCGGGCTCTGGATCGAGACGGATCACATTGTAGCCCCAGCGCTGGGGCGCCCAGTAATACGGCGACACGAAGCGCCGCGTCGTCATCCAGTCGTCTCCTTGCGGCTCCAGTCTCGTGCGCCTGAGTCGACGAGCCGTCCGCGTCCCCGCATCGGCCGCGATCGACCCGTAGTTTTGACGATAGATGGCGCCTTGATCGCTGCCGTCCTCGGGGTTTCGGTAGTCGAAGGTGATGTTGTGCAGTGCCCACTCGCCGAACAAGTCGTTCAGCTGGGTGATGTCCCAGCCCTGGCTCAGCATCAGCTTTTGCCAGGGGTCGCGCTGACCGCTCGGCGCCTCGTAGGTCCACATGTCGTGGACCGCGCCGTAGCAATGCTTGTCCTTGACGAACTCGAAGAACTGCCAGTTGCAATAGCGGTCGCGCGTGGAGCCGTAATAGAGATGAGGCGCGTTCACGAGCATCTCCGAACAATGCACGTTGTCGCGCTGGATCTGGTGCGGCATCCAGTTGGCGTGGCTCTCGTAGATCCAGCAGCCGCCCCCACCGCAGTCTGGAAAGCCCTGCGTCGTCGACTGCACGCCGTGCATGAACTCATGGCCGAGCCCCCAATCGTCTTCCAGTGCGCCGAGGCCGATCCAAAGGCCCATGTAGCCCGAGCCCCAGCCGCCGCCCCAAAGCGGATAGTAGTCGTCGACGTGCACCGCGGCTTTCGTCTTGGTGGCCGAGTCGCAGTACGGTTCGGGAAACAGGATGGGCGCGCCGAAGTAGCCGTCCCAGATCTGCTCCAGCTGATCAAGTGCCGCCTGGGCCGCCCCTGCCGAAGGTGGCGACGAGAGGCCGAGGAGCGGGCCGCCACCATCGGGATCGGACGTGTGCCAGTAGAGCGCGAAGTGCTCCGATTCGTAGCGCAGCGGGTGACCGTCGCTGCCCGTGGACCGCGCCGTCCAGGTGCCGGCCGTGCAGGTTTCAGGCGTCGTGGGGCAGCTCGTCGCCCAGGCGGTGTCGCTGCTCCCGGGCTCACAGCTCGAGCTCGAGCTGCCTCCGCTGCCGCCAGTCGCCGCCGCGCCGCCGGTCGTTCCGTCGCCCGGCGCGCCGCCGCTCGCGCTTCCACCACCGGCGCCTCCACCACTCGTAGAAGAGCCGCCAGCGCCTCCTCCCGTAGAGCTCGCGCCACTTCCAGTTGCGCCACCCGTCCCCGCCCCCGTCAGCGCGCCGCCGCTGCCGGAGCCCGTGCCGCCCGATGCGGTGCCGCCGGAGCCGTCGCCGTTCGCTCCTCCCCCGCATCCGGCGAAGACCGTCAGTCCGAGCAAGCAAGTGGAGACAACGAAGTGAGACGAGCGCATGGGAACCAGGAGAGAGCGGGCGTTTCGTGGTCGGTCGCGCGAATCCTATCCGGTCATGCGAAAAGGTGCCGAGCGGGGGCTCCTTCCGACGGCAGCGCCAAATTGCACGACGCGTGGCGGCGGCTGGAAACCTCCTGAGCGTCTCCGCGTACCTGAAGAGCCCCACTTGAACACCGGACCATCGACGCCCATCGGCTGCACCCTACGTGCCGCGCGCTCCGACGAGCTCGGAGCCCTCGTGGAGCTCGACGACGCAGCCTCAATCCTCTTCGATCAGGCCGGGATGCCGTTCACCTTTGCGAGCGAGCATCCGTTCATCCAGGACGAGTGGGCGCGCTGGCGGCGGGCCCTCGAGCAGGGTGGGGGACGAGTACTCGTAGCCCCGGACGGACGACTCGCCGCGTTCGCCATCTTCGCCGAGGTAGCGGGACTGCCCTATCTCGACCAGCTCTCGGTCCACCCTGCGTTCCAGCGGCGTGGACTGGGGGGCGTTCTCGTGCACGAGTGTGTGGAGTGGGCGCGGGGACGCGACGTCTGGCTGACGACGTACGCCCATGTACCTTGGAACGGTCCCTACTACCGCCGGCTCGGCTTCGACGTCGTGCCCGAGGAACGCTGTCACCCGGAGCTCCTCGTCATACTGGCGAGCCAACGCGCGGCGTTGCCGCTAGCCGAGCAGCGCATCGCGATGGTGCGCAAGGCCTCACTCGGGCGATGAACGTCGAGCCTCGGCCGAGAGCTCGAGGCGCGCGAGCAAGCGCTGAAAATCCGTCGGCAATGCGGCCTCGAGATCGATTTCGACATGCGTGCGGGGGTGCTCGAACTTCAATCCGGCGCAGTGAAGCGCTAGCCGATGAAAGTCGAACTCCATGCGAAACAGGCGATTGTGCTCACCCTTTCCGTAGCGCACATCCCCGATGATCGGATGGCTGACGTGCTTGAGGTGGCGGCGGATCTGATGAGCTCGTCCGGTGCGCGGAAAGACTTCGTAGAGCCCGTAGCGACCGCGCGCGCCCAAGAGACGGAGGTCCGTGCGAGCATCCTTGCGCTCACCACGACCCGGCTCTCGCGTCAGCGCGTGGTCGATGTGCGTGAGGGTTTTGTCGCATCCTCGGCAGAGAGCGAGGTAGCGCTTGACGACGCGGCCACTCTCCAGCGCCTGCTGCAGGTCGCGCGCGACTTCTGGATAGAAAGCGAAGAGCAGCGCGCCACTGGTTTGCCGATCGAGTCGGTGCACGGGGTACACGGGACGACCGAGCTGTTCTCGCAAGGTTTGCAGAGTGACGGGGCCATCGTCACCCCAACCTCGGTGCACCAGGTGGCCGCTCGGCTTGTTCACGCAGACGAGCCAATCGTCTCGAAACAGGAGCTCGAGCGGGGCTTCATCGATGCTGGTAGCTGCGGGGTGGGCGCTCGGCTCACCCGGGACGCGAGGCGCGGCGTCAATCGGCGCTTGGTGGCTGGGGGGGAACGGGCGGACGGCCTTCTGCCGTCGCACGGACTCGTGGAACACCGCCTCCAGCTCGCTCCGTACATCTGCGCTTTCGAGGATGCCGAGGGCGCGTGCGATGGCCTCGAAGGTAGCCAAACCGAACGCTTTGGTTTCACGGCGCAGTCCCCACTCCGTGGGACGATCGGGCGGCAGGGTGACGCGCTCCGCCAGCTCGACGCCAGGAATGCGGCGAGCTGCCCGGCTCGCTTGCCGCCAACTGCCGTCTGGCACGACGAGCGTCACTGGCCTCGGGTCTGCGGCCAGGAGCTCGGGCGAGAGGGGCCGCGCGTCTTCGCTGGGATACAAGAGGAGCACGCGACGCTCGCCGGAATGCAGGAACCGCAAGTCGACGGGCGCGTCCTTGACGCCATGGAGGAAGAGCTCGCTATTGGGCAGAGCAGCGAGCGCCAAGGGGCCGGAAGCGGTCGTCGTGAGGATCTCGCGCCGGTGCATGACCAGCACGACGCGGGTCGTCAGATCGAGCTGTGGGATCAGCTCGCACATGCAGTGCTCGAGTTGCAGGCGGCAACGAGAGCAGCGAACGGAACTCTTGCTACGGTGGCCCAAATCTCCGGAGCGACTAGACGTTGCACGGCGGTCGCACAAGTGCTGGGCTTCCAGCCATGCCGAGGTCCCGTCGACGCGCCCTCTTGCTCCTGGTCCTCCTGGGGGCGTGCTCCAGCGAATCGCCCAGCGATGGCGCTGGGGGCCACGGGGGTGCCTCCCAGGACGAGGACCCCTGCTGCACGCTTGGGGCCGTCTGTCACATGGCCGGCGAAGCCGCGGCCGATGTCGAGGAGTGCCACCAGCTTGGTCATTCGGGTGACGTGGCGCTTTGCCGCCAAGAGTACGCGCGCTGCCGCGAGCTCTGCGAGGGGGTCACCGACAATCCCGTTCCCCACGCGTGCCAATGAAGCGCCGCCTCGTGACTCGTGTCGCCCTCGGCCTGGTGGTGCTGGGCGCAGCCAGCTTGGCCGCTTGTGAGTCTTATTTGGTTGCGGCGCCGTCCGAGTGCTCGGTGTCTCCGGGCGCGCTCTTCGAACAGCGCATCGCGCCTCTACTCAGCGCGGATCGGCCGGCTTCCTGCAGCGCATGTCACGCCAGTGGCGTCCGGCTCGAGGATTTCGTGCGGGGCACCGCCTGTGAAGCGATGGCTTGCTTGAAAGAGCAGGGACTGGTTCGGCTCGATCGGCCCGAGGAGAGCGTGCTTTTGAGCTGGATCGGCCGCAAAGCGCCCGAGAGCTCGCTCATCGACAACAGCATCGTCCTCGAAGAGCGCGCAGCATTTTTGCAATGGTTCGAGCACGAAGCCAACTGCGGGACGTGCGCGGACGTGTCGTGCCCGGACCCGGAGCCAACCGGCTGCGCCGCCGATGACAGCGTGGACAACGCCTACGACGTGGCCACGGATCCAGGAGACTGCAGCGCTGAGACCATCGAGCGGCTATTTCGCGGCACGGTGTTCCGTTGGCGGGCGCGCTGCGGCCCGTGCCACATCGACGGGGCGGATTCGAGCGCCAACGCAGCACGCTTCTTCTTTCAGGACGGTGACTGCGGGGTGGCGTCGCTGGCATCCCTGCGCCGCATGGAGGGATCGGGCTACATCGATGCCGAGGAGCCGCTCGAGAGTCTGCTCTTGCTCAAACCTCTCGCAGAGAAAGACGGCGGCGTCCCACATGGCGGGCACGACAAGATCGTGGCCGAGAACGACCGGGCCTTCGACGCCTACGTGCACTTCCTCACGCGCTACGGCGCGTGCCCCTCTCCTGGTGACTGACGGCGCTGGTTCCTCGCACCAATGTCGTGCGACGTGTCCGCGTGGAGAAGCACGCAGGCTCAGTCGGCGGCGCGCACGATGTTGAGCGCCGGCTCGGAGACGGCGATGTTCAGCGTCTGTGCGGTGCCTTGTTCCTGATGCACCGTCGCTGAGGTCGAGATGGTGTTCGGGTTGATGAAACGCGTCTTCTTCCACCAGTCGGCGACGCGGTGCTCCCACTGCGCTCCGATTTCGGCATCGATCGCTTGCAGCCGTTCGATGAGCTCGCGTGCAGTTTGTGGCCGCTCGGATGGCGTCTTGGCCAAGCAGCTATGGATGAGCTCCGCCAAGGCCGGTGGCAACGGTGAAGAGCAGACCTCCTGGATGGGCACCGGTTGCTCGCACATCTGTGCCGTGAGCTGGGCGAGGACGCTGCGCGCCAGGAAGACGGGACGAGCGGCAAGCAGCCAAAAGGCCACGCCACCAAGGGCGTAGATGTCGGCTCGGGCGTCGACTTCTCCACCGGACGCTTGCTCCGGCGCCATGAAATCTGGCGTGCCCATGACGTGGTCGGCCCGCGTGAGTCGAGGACCACTGCCTTCGGGCCCCGGTTGCCTAGCGAGCGCCGATAGACGGGCGGCGCTTTCCCCGGGCAGGGCGGTCTCCGCGCGCTCGGCGCCCTCGTGGTCGTCCGCGGTGGGCTCATCCTGGGCGACCGTGCGCACGAGCCCGAAGTCCAGCACCTTGATGATGTCGAGTTCGTCGGCCACCCGACAAATGAAAATGTTGGCTGGCTTGACGTCGCGGTGCACGAGGCCCGCGTCGTGCGCCTCTGCGAGTGAGCGGCAGGCTTGGAGGAGGATCTTCACCACGCGCGCGGCCGGCTGCGGTCCGTCTTGGACCACCAGCGTCTCGAGGTCGACACCATCGAGCAGCTCCATCACGTAGAAGAAGGTCCCATCTTCGGTAACGCCGTAGTCGAAGAGATCGATGGTGTTGCGTGAGCGAAGCGAGGCGAGCGACTGGGCTTCCCGACGAAAGCGCTCCTGCGCGACCTTACTGACGCTGCCCGTCTCCTCCTGACGAATCAGCTTGATCGCCGCCTGGCGCGCCAAGAGTCGATGCTCTGCGCGCCAAACTTCGCCCATGCCGCCGGCCCCGAGTCGTTCCACCAGCCGATAGCTTCCGAGCTCACGCGCCTCTTTTCGCGCGCGTCTTGCGGCATCCCGAGCCTGAGACGCCTCGCGCCGGACGCGCACGACGAGACGTGCAAAGCCGGTAGAGAGCAACGTCGCCAAGAGCAGCGCCGCGCCGGCCAGGAAGAAGCTGCGCTGGCTGTAGGTCCGCAGGCTGGCCAGGAACGTCGCCTCGGGGGCGAGGAAGGCCACCGACCAACCGAGGTCATTCTCACCTTGAAGTCGCGCCGTTGCCGCTAGGTGTAGACCGCTCGGTGCCTCGAAGCCGAAGAACCCCGAGCGCTCGAAATCCTGCTTGTTCTCGAAGAACGCAGTGAGAACCGGGTCGCCCAGGGTGCGGTAGTCGAGCAGGCGAGAGTCACCCGGCTCACGTGGGGTCGTGAACCGCGCATGCTGGTCGGCCAGGATGGTGCCGTTGCCGTCGAACAAGATGGCGCGCTCGTCGCGCGCCTCGCGTCGAGCCAAGAGCGGGGACAGGCGGCGGACATCGAAGTCCACCGTGAGGACAGCGTGCTCGGTGGGGCCGCCCATGCGCAGAGCGCGCGTGCGGGTGATGCCGGTGTCGCCCGTACGAGCAAACGTATAGGGCTCCGTCCACACGTCGCTCTTGCTCTCCAGTGCGAGCTTATAGAACGGCCGGCTACGTGGGTCGTATTGGCTGGGCCGCACCTCGACCAGAGTGAGCGTCTCGCGTTCGCCGTACTCGTAGACGCGCTCCTCGGTGAACCCGGGCAGGAGTCGGCTGACTTGAAAGCGCACCTTGCCGTCTTCGGTGACGAACGCGCCCTCGAAGGTGCCGTCGGGAAAGGAGAGGCTGATGTAGCTGGCCCCCGGCCGACCGTGCATCAAATGACGAAGCGCGAAGGCAACGCGATCGGGAGGAGTCGTCGAATCGATGTTGGCTGCAAACGAGGCCAGATCTCCGAGGACGGCGTCGGCCTGTCCGAGTGCTGCACCGAGGTGCTCGGACACCAGCACCGCCTGATCGGCCATGCGCGTGCGCGCAAGTTCGAGGTTACTTCCGCGCAGGGCGTTCTGCGCGAGCAGCGTCAGGAACACGCCGACGGCGAGCACCAGGCTGGGGAAGGTGATCAAGATGCCCCAGGGCGAGGCCAAGGCACGAGCCACCGGCCCGGACCGCGGGGGCGCCAGCGAGTCCTGAATGTGACCGGAGTCTTGCTGGGCCGCTGGGGGTGAGGACCGCAGGCTCTGGCGCTTGCCGATGCGTAAGTCCCCCATGATGTCTCTCATCAGGCTAACCCGGCCTGCTAGGCAAGGCAAAACGCATCAGCCGAGTCCGGCCGGAATCACGCGGACTCACTCGAACGCGCACTCGGCAGTTCGGGAGTGCGCAGCAGCTCGAAACCCATACCCCCTAGCAGGTTGTTTCCGTTGGCAGGGTGCGGCTCGAGGCACCCTGCTAGTCCCAGGCGACGACTTCCACGTCGTTGCCGAGCGAGCGGAGTACGCGGCGTCGCCCGCGCGCGGTCGGGTTCACCAGGAAGCGTCGATCGCCGCCTTCGAGTAGGGGTAGGTCGACGGAGCTGTCGGTGTAGACCCACGAGTAGCGTGGCGTGGCGCCCCGCTCGCGGAGCATGGCGACCTTCTCCGGGCCGAAGCAGTGACGCTCGGCGACCCAGCCACCGGCATATCGCCGGAGCGAGGAACCGACGACGTCGACGGCTTCGATGCCGATGTGGCGACACACTCGCTCGGCCAAGGCAGCGACGCAGCCGGTCGCGACGAACACGCGAGCTCCTTCGCGTTGATGCTCGTGCAAGGCCCGGACCGCTTGTCGGCACACACGGTTCGAACCGCTGGCAAAGCGGCGTGCAACGTGTTCGTCCATCAGTCGATGCAGATCGGCTTCGGAGAGGCCGACCGTGCCGCACCAGATGAAGATTGAGACGGCCGCAACTCGGGTACGGCTCGAGATCAGTAGAACGCCGACAATCGGGGTGAGGGTGAGGGCCAGCGCGAAGCGCCACCAGCTCCGAACCAGCAGGTAGAGGTTGAACGCGGCGAACGAATCGCCCCGGACGAGTGTGTGGTCCAAGTCGAAGATCGCGATGGACACGCAGGGCCTCGCGCTCAGCGGTACTTGCTCTCGAGCTCGAGCACGAGTGCCACGTAGGCTGCGCGAGCGGCATCGGTCGCGAGGCCCTTCTTTTTCTCCCAGGCGTCGAACTTGGCGCGACCCTTGAGGTCGAGCATGCCCGGGCGGGAGCCGCTCACGTCACCCTGGGTCGCTTGCTTGAAGAGTGCGTAGAGCTCGAGCAGCTCACCAGGATTCGGCGCTCGAGGGAGTGCCTTCACCCGCACCTGCGCAGCTTCGAATTCGGCTGACGTCGTCATGGCACGACGATGGCACGTTCTCACGCGGGGCCGCCATCCTCACTCGACCACCGCGGTGCAGTGGCCTTCCTGGCAGCGGGGCTGCAGGGCGGCGCACTTGTACGTGCAGCTCGGCCCGCCCTCTTGCGCCCGTGCAATCAGGGCCGCCGCTTTGGCGCTGACCTCTTCGGCATGCTCGGGCCGCACGCCCGTGCCGCAGCCGAGTGGGCAACCGGGGCTCACGAGCACGCACTCTGCATCGGAGGCGCAGGCGTTGCGCTCTTTCACGAAGTTCTCGAACTCGACGTTGATGCTCGACTGAGTCGCGTCCCCATCGCGAGGAGGGACCTCGTCGCTCGGAGTGCTGCTCGCCTGAGTTGCTGGGTCCGGCGACTGCACGCCGGCGCCGTCTCTCGTCGGCTGCTTCGCCTCTCGGGCGCAGCCCACGCCACCCATCAGGGCGAAGCACAGTCCCAAGTAGAAGGATCCAGATGCGGGTCGTGCCACTCGGCGGAGGCTTTCGGTCATCCCCGGAGGCTAGCAAGAGTTTCTGACCGCTCGCCCAGCCAGGGCCGCGGCCCGGCCCGGCTGCGTGCCGGACGGGGCGTCGCTCGGTGCTCGTCGCGAGCAGGGCACTGAAAAGGTCCTTTTCAGCACTGACAGCGCCCTGGTCGCGGTCGAGTCGCACTACTGGCAAACGGGCGGCATCGGGACGCCCAGGTTGGCGAAGACGCAGGGCGGAATCTCGTAGCACTCGGTCGCATCCTCGACGCACTCGACGAAACCTTCCGCGATCTCGTCTCCTGCCATGGCGGCGTACACCTCGAGCATCAGCGGCTCCCAATCGGTCAGCTCGCAGAGATCATCAGCGAGCGCCCGAAGCCCCGTGGAGGTGTCCGTCCCCTCTGCATCGAGGACGGCCTCGTAGCAGCTCACGACTGCATCCGTTCCCGGATCGGCCGGAGTGTGGCAGCCCGTTCCGAGCTGGAAGCAGGCGGAGAAGGCGAGGGTGGCCGTGGCGTTGCCCTCGGAACAGTACGCCGCGGCCGTTTGGTAGTTGCACTGCCGACCGAGATCACAGCCCTCGATGCCGTCGAGCGAGGCCTCACAGGCCGACACGACCGTGCTATCGCCGCCCTCGCCGCCGAGTCCGTCCTCGCCGCCGAATCCGCCCTCGCCCCCGGTGCCCGCGGTGCCGCCGGCGCTACCTCCAAACCCGCCCGTGCCGTTCACGTTCCCGCCCGTGCCGGTCCCGCCGCTGCTCGTGCCCCCGGCAGCCGTGCCGCCACTGCTCGTTCCGCCGCTGGAATCGCCACCCATGGAGGCTCCGCCACTGCTCGTTCCGCCGCTCCCCCTGCCGCCGCTGCCACCGTCATCATCCCCGCCGTCTCCACAGCCAACGGCGAGGCCGAGTGGCAGAAGAAGAGTAGTTGCCAGCCAAATGGAGTTTTTCATGACTCGCGCATGTCGCAAGGATCGTTCCAGGTTCTTGCGGCAGCTGCAGCCCTGCGATTCCCGATGCTTCTTGAAGGTTCCGCTCTGGCAGGCGCCGGCGCGCGTGGGGCACGAATCCCCAGTCGAGCGTGCGAGCACACTCGTCGCTTGCGTCCACTGCCGACCGACCCCCCTGCGCATTGGGGCAAGCTGCCGCATCGGCGGCGCGTGCCCCTCGTAGTACTGTGGACAGGAGCACGGGTCATCTGACCCGCCACTGACCAGGCCCTTCGAGCACGTGCGCGTGGCGCATTCGTGGCCCCCCGAGGAGGGCGACGCGGCGGCGCACGCAGGTCTGCAAAATATAATGAAATTCGATGGTTATAGTTGGAGTCACCTTGGAGCCGCGCGGGAGAGAGCGCGGCTCGGAGCTCGCGCCTCGACCCCGGCCCATGCCCGACGGAAGGCGTGGGAACTGCGCAGACCGTACGGCGCAGATAACAAACCCATCACGTAAGTGCCAAAGGGACTGGACGACCGCCCGGCGGCGTTTCGCTGGTGTTGCTGGATGCGATCGGACTTTCAGAGGGACGAACCTCTGGCACTCACGACCGGGGTGCAGCTTGGCGCATGACCATCCCCCCTCGAGCGAATGAATGACCGGGGTGCTTTTGCTCGGATCTCGGGCTATTGCATGGCGCGAGCATGACCAACCGAGGAGAACCGAGATGAAGGGGCGCATCCTTCTGGTCGACGACGAGCAGGACGTGTGCGAGCTGCTCTCGACGCTTCTGAAAGAAGCAGGCGCGGAAGTCGATTGTGCGCTGGATGAAGCGGAGGCCGCCGAGCTATTGGCGGGTCGCTTGTACGACACGGTCTTGACCGACCTCAACTTGGGTGCCGGCAGCGGGCTGGCCATTTGTGATTTGGTCAGTCGCATGCAGCCTGGCGTGCCCGCGATCGTCGTCACGGGGTACGGCAGCTTGGATGCGGCAGTCGGAGCCATCCGCGCGGGCGCCTACGACTTCATCGCCAAGCCCATCGATGCATCCATGGTTCTGGTAGCGGTCGAACGAGCGCTCGAGCACCGCCGTGTTCGCGTCCAGCTGCGGGAGCTCGAGCATCGATTGCGCGGGCGTGAAGGCCCCGGACAGATCGTGGGCGAGTGCACGGCGATGCGCCGGGTGTACGACATGATCGAGCGCGTCCGGGACGCGCCGGTGTCCGTCTTGATCTACGGCGAGAGCGGCACTGGCAAGGAGCTGGTGGCTCGAGCATTGCACCAGGGGACCGGCCGGGCCGAGCGCCCGTTCGTGGCAGTCAGTTGTGCTGCCATCCCCGCGAACCTGCTCGAGGACGAGCTCTTCGGCCACAGCAAGGGCGCCTTCACCGACGCCCGCACGGCACGAGCGGGGCTCTTCGAGCAGGCGGACGGCGGCACTCTGTTTCTCGACGAGATTGGCGAGATGCCCAGCAACATGCAGCCGAAGCTCCTGCGCGTGCTGCAGGAGCGGACCGTGCGCCCCATCGGCGACACGCGCGACATTCCGGTCGACGTGCGCATCGTGGCTGCGACCAATCGCGACCTCGAGGCCGAGGTCGAGAGAGGGAACTTCCGCGAAGATCTCTTCTATCGGCTGAACGTCGTCCAGATCAACCTGCCGCCACTCCGCGCGCGTGGAAATGACATCCTGCTTTTAGCGACGCACTTCATCGACGTGGCCCGGAAACGCATCGGGCGTGACGTGAAGGGCCTCACGAGCGAGGCGGCTCACCTGCTCTTGGAGTACGAATGGCCGGGCAACGTACGCCAGCTGCAGAACTGCATCGAAAGTGCAGTCACGCTCACACAGACGGATCATCTGACGCCTCTCGATCTGCCGGAAAAGATCCGAGGCTTCCAGCCACCCGCACGGAGCGCCGGGCCGGAGCCGCATCCGGAGCACGTCCTGTCCCTGGACGAGGTCGAGCGGCGCTACATCGAGCAGGTGCTCAAGCTGAGCGGCGACAACAAGAGCCAGGCAGCGCGACTGCTCGGGCTCGATCGCCGTACGCTCTATCGCAAGCTCGAACGTTACGAGCAGGGATTGTCGGGTTCCGGGCCCCCGCCTCCAGACTCTTCCACTTCCGAGGAGCTGGGGGGGCTTGGACACGCGCAGGGCGCGGCTCCGCACCAGGGCTGAGACTGGCAAACTGCCTCATGAAGGCAGCAATGTCGCAAAATGCGACATCGCTACCTTCCTTCGTTGGGGGCTTCGTGGGCGTCGAAAACGGAAGGCTCGCAGTGCCGCACGAGTGGCACAGCAAATGCACTGCTTTGCAGAAGCCTCTCGAACCCGCACCAGGGTGGCGCGGAGTACGAAGAGCCTCGAGGAAGGAAAGGCAAATGAACCCAGTCTTGTTAGGTGGGAGCCTCCTGGCTCCAGCCATCGTGGCGGCCGCAAAGTCGATCCCGGCCGCTCATCTCGCCCGTTTCGGCCTCATTCGCGCTCCGCTCTTGGGACTCGGCCCCGCGTGTGGTGCGTTCCTCGGCGGTGCTGCCACCGTGGCGCTGCTCGTCCCGGGAAGTCGCGGCTGGCTCAAGGACCAGGCACTCCGGGCATTCAACTACGTCAAAGAATGGAACCTGGAAGAGTCGGAAGATCCGGCGGCGAGCAGCGAGGAGCGTCTGTCGCGCAAGGAGCAGAAGCGTGTGGAGCGGCAGCGTGAGGCGGAAGCCGGCTAGGAGCCCACCGAGAGGCAGAGTGTCGGTGGATGATCGGACGGTGATCATGGGGCGCGATGGCAAGACTCGTGTCGTCCTGGCAGATGACGACGACGACTGGAGGGACCTGCTCGCCGGGTCGCTCGAACAGGCGGGCTACGCCGTCGAACAGGCGACCGATGGGCGCGAGCTTCGCGCGATGCTCGAAGCAGCCGAGGCCGCTGGCAGCACGCCCGATTTGATCGTCAGCGATCACCTGATGCCCCATCTGACGGGCCTGGAGGTGCTGGCTTGGGTCTCGCGCCACGCGAACCGTACGCCGTTCATCATTCTTTCGGCGTTGGCGGTCCCTCACATCCGAGAGCCGGCGCTACGACTCGGGGCCGCCGCTGTCCTCGAGAAGCCCGTCGACGTGGAGACCTTGCAGGTGCAGATCGCCGACATCTTGGCGCAGCGGAGCCAAGACAACTGAGCGGGCTGGCTGGCAGTCTTGACGTTCATGGTCGCGCCTGCCCGTTCGCCCGCGAGGAACGGGCAGGTAGAATTCCGGCCGGTGAGCACCAGACTAGGCGTGCTCTCGAGCGGCCACGCGGGCCACGAAGCCCTGACTGGTGAGGTCCACACCGAACGAGATGTCCAAACGAGTTGCCAGGCGAGCTGCTTCGACCAAGCGATAGGGCGCCACCTCATGGCGCCAGCCGAGCTCGAGGGCTCCCAGATGCTCCTCTACATTCCAGGGTTCCGGCCTCACCGGACATTCGCATTCGACCTCGAGGCACCGCTCCTTCTCGGCCGAGAACCGCACTCTGGCGCGAGCCGGGCTGATCCTGAATGCGAGCTCGGCGAAGCCAGCGGCAAACGGCACGAGGGATTGGGAGGCTTCACGCTTTGCCCAGTCGCTACCCAGGAGTTCGATGGGACGGCGCGCATGAACGACCTGCAGGTGCCGCACGTAAGCCTCGACGCTTGGAAAGGTCCCCGGCGCCGTCCGCTCCTCGAGCGGCAGGTCCAGGGCGAGCGCCATCTGCGTCGGCAGGCGCTCGAGCAGCCAGCTCAGACGGGTCAGCCCGTTTTCCATCTTTTGTACTGGGTTGGTCGGCTCACCGCCCGCCTTCACGAGCTCGAGAGCGAGCCGGATGACGCCCAGCGCACCGCGGGCGTCATGCGCCCAGGCGCCGCTGATCTCCGCATACAGCTCGTGCAGACGATGTTCTTGTGTCGCCGCGTGCACGGCGAGTCGGATTTCGGCGGCGCTCGCGATGTCCGCTCGAGCTACGCCCGCTACCGTCGGCGTCGGTTCGGAGCTGCGGAACAGCTGCACCACGGCGAGGCCAGAGCGCTGGAGATCCGAGATTTGCGCTGGCAGGCCGGTCTCGGGGCCGACCACGAGACAGTCTGCCGCACGCAGCGCTTCGAGCTCCAAGGGGTGGGTGACAGGCAGCACCTCCGCCCCCATCAGCGCTCGTCGAACGGCCTCGAGCGCCGCGGACGACCCTGCAACGAGTACCCGACTCGGCATGAAGAGCAGGCTAGCACGACTCGCGCCAAGAGTTGGTCAAGTGAACATGGTGATCTCAATTGGTTCACGGTAGCAAGAGAGCGAGCGTACCGTGCCTAGCCGTGTTCTATCCAAACAGTTTCAGAAAGCTCAGCTGTGGACGCGACGCGCGATCCTGGCTGGGACCTTTCTGATTCTGTCGGTTGGGTCGGTCTCGGCGTGGCAGATGTTTCGCCTGAGCAGCGATGCGGAACTGGTCGTCCAATCGTACGACGCCATCCAGGTCATCGCCGAGCTGAGTGAGACGGTCCTGACGGCGGAAACCGGTCATCGTGGCTTTCTTTTGACCGACCAGGATTCCTATTTGCTCGACTATTCCACGGCGGTCGACGCGATTCCGCGGCTGATCGAGCAGCTGCATGAGGACGTCGGGCCCTACGTGGACTCCCACCGTCAGGACGCCCTGGAGGCGATCCTCGACGTGAAGCTGAAGGAGATGGCTGACGTGCTCGAGCTCTACGAGGAGGGCCGGCGACAAGAAGCCATCGAGACCGTGCAAGCCAACACTGGTCAGTTCGTCATGGACGACCTGCGCAGCATGCTCGACCTGGTGCGCTCTGGTGAGGAAGCGCGTCTCGCGGCCCGCTCACGAGAACTGCGCAACTCGAGGACGATTGGTCTTTTGACCACCGCATTCGTGGGCGTCCTCTCCATCTTGCTTTCGTTCTTGCTCCTGCGGGCCCAACGCTCGGCGGGTGACCGTCTGCTCACTGCGGTCGAGATCATTCAAGGCCAGAAGGGGTATCTGGAGGCCATGCTTTCCAGCATGAATTCTCCCCTCATCCTGCTGGATCGGAACGGAATCATTCGTTTCGTGAACACGGTATCCACCAGCCTGTTCGGGCAGGGACCTGAGCATTTGATCGGACGTCCCTTGTCGGATTACCTGCAGTTCCGCGGCTCGAGCGATGGCGCGCCGAGTAGCGGAATCTTCGAGCGTGCCGTCGCGGAAGGACGCGTGCTGCGCGAGCGGCGGGTAGGCATTCAGACGCCCAGCGGTCCGCACGTCGTTGGCCTCACCGTGCGTCCGGTCGAGACCGAGGGCAAGGCGCCCATCGGCTGCCTGATCGCGCTGGACGACATCGACGAAGAGAAGGCGACGGTCGAAGAGCTCCATCAGCAGGATCGCTTGCGAGACCTCGAGGCCACCCTCGGCCGTATCGTGGCCGAAACGGCGAGCGCACGCTCCTTGCTCGAGCACTGCTGCGAGGCCATTCGTAAGGCGACCGATGCGGAGAGCGTACAAGCGTGGCTCGGCAATGCCGCAGACCCGAACGGCAGCCTATTGCCTTTGCGTCGAGGCATGGAGGTCCCCGAGTACGATCGCCACGCTCCGGCCTTCGTGACCGAGGCTTGGCGTCGAAACACGCCGCGCGAGGAGAAGGCGTCCGATTCAGCGTGCGTCGCCTTACCGCTGACGTCCGATCCTGCCGCACTCGGTGTGATCGAGGTGCGCACGCGTGTCCCAGTTCACCCTCGCCTCGCTGCAGAGTTGCCACGCCTCGTCGCTGGCGCCGCGCTCGGTTACGATCGTCGCCGCAAAGGCGAGAAGGTCGCGCGCATGGCGACCGAGAAGGACCGCTTCATCGCCACCCTCTCGCACGAGCTGCGCGGACCGCTCGTGCCGCTCAAGTACGGGGTCACGAAGCTGAACGACGATGCCTCGAGCGACCCAAAGCTGGTGGGGCTTCTGAGTCGGCAGGTGATTCAGCTCGAACGACTGGTCGAAGACTTGCTCGATGTGCAGCGCCTGCAGCGAGGGACGATGTCTCTCCGGCTCACGGCGCTCGATATGCGAGCCGTTGTCGACCAGAGCGTGGAGGCAGTGCTGCCTTTGATCGCGGGGAAGCGCCAGAAGCTGGAGGTGGAGGTCGAGAGCGACACCTTGCCCGTCTACGGCGATCAGGCGCGCCTCGTGCAGATTCTGTTCAATCTGCTCAACAACGCGTCGCGATACTCTCCAGCCGGCACGACCATCCACCTGAGCGCGGCTCGCTGGGGGCGTCAGGTGGAGGTTCGCGTGTCCGACCATGGCATCGGGATCGCGGAGGAGAACCTCGAACGCGTGTTTCACCTGTTCGAGAAGGGCAACACTGGGGGCAGTACGGAAGGGCTCGGGATCGGGCTCGCCTTGGTGCGTCAGCTGGTGGTTTTGCATGGCGGCAAGGTCATCGTGTCCAGCCCTGGAGTCGGCTCTGGGGCGACATTCGGCATCTTGCTGCCCTTGGCGGACATGGGGGAGGTCGAGCGGGCGTCTCCGCGTTCCGAACGCCCCACTCCTCCGGAAGAGCCGCCCTCCGACCCAGAACAGGACGAGGCGGAGCGCGTCTCGTCCGCCGCGCTGCGAACGCCCATGTTCGAGCGCTGCGTCGTCGTCGATGACGATGCCGACACGGCCGAAACGCTGGCGCTGATGCTAGCGAGCTGGGGCGTCACCGCCAACGTTGCTCACGACGCGAGCGAAGCGTTCGACGCCGTGCAGAGGCACGAACCGGAGCTCGTGCTCCTCGACTTGACGTTGCCGGGTCAGGAACGCTTCGACGTGATCGAACAGTTGCGGCGCAAGGTGGGTCCGACCGTACGTGTCGTTGCGGTCACCGGGCATGCCGACGACGAGATCCGACGGGAGGCGATGGCGCGCGGCTTCGACGATCTCTTGGTCAAACCGATCTCGGTCGAGCAGCTGGCCGCCGTCGCCAGTCGCCCCGAGAAGCCTCGCTCCACTGCGCGACTCAGCTGAGGGCCCCTCGCGCGGAAGCACGCCTGGGGGCGCGCCTTCGCGGGCGATCGTTCGAAGGGTGTTTTCACCCGCCTGCTAGGGCAGCGTCGTGCGGCCCCGGCCGCTCGTTGCCCTGCCCAGGAACGAGATCACCGCTAGGGCGAGGAACACGATGAACAGAATCTTCGCGATGGTCGCTGCAACGCCTGCTAGAGCTCCGAAGCCCAGAAGCGCGGCCACGAGGGCGATGATCAGGAACGTAACGGCATACTGAATCATGGTCTTGCCTCTCCTCTGCGTGCGTCAGAGTGGCGCACGGATGACCTCTCGAAAGGGGTTCATCGAGGGTGCATCGCAAAGCCCATGCCAGGAGCCGCGCGCGCGGGCTCGCTCGTCGTCTCCGCGGGCACCTCGGGTTGACCCTGCGCACGTCGCTCCGCAGACAGAGGTTCAGACGGTAGGTCGACCGGCGCAGACGGCGCGTCCGAGGGAGCACTGCCTCTGCATCGTGCGTCAAACTGACTCAGCCTGCGCTGCCGCGCCACAGGAGCTCACCAGTGCGCAGTCCTGCCCCGCTCCCCTTTGCGTGTCATCACCTGGAACGGCCGCGAGTCCGCCGGCGGCTCCTCGGCGGTCTCGGCGCGCCCTCCCGTCCGGAGGCGAACCCGGCGATGACCTGACGGCACGAACGTTGCTTGGTGAAGCGGCGGAGCGCGAAGCCTCCGTCTGCCGGAGCGCACAACCGAGGCCGAGCGCTCCTCAATCTCCAGAAAGGGCGAAGAACCATGAAATCGACATCCCCAACTTCGACTGCCATCGCGCTCGCATTCGCGGCTTCGCTGACGGTAGCGTGTCACGACAACAAGGATCCGGAGACCCCAGACCCGACGAACGAGGGTGCCGCGGAAGAGGCGGGCGAAGCGGTGGACGAAGCCGCGGAAGACGCCGCCGATGAGGCCGAGGATGCTGCCGATGAGGCTGAGGACGCCGCCGAGGACGTGAGCGAGTAGGCGCATCCACGGTGTCGCTCTCCCCGCCAGGTCGCCACGCGATCGTCATCGTCCTCGCTAGCTTGGCAGCGCTCTATGGCGCGTATGTCCTGACGGTGTTCGTGGCGCTCGAGGGGGGAGCGCTCGCCTATCTCACGCGAGATTCGCACGATGCCAAGCTCAGCGCTCGCGGCGGCTACAGCTTTTGGCCGACGCGTTTGGTGCTGAAAGACGCGCGTTTTCGCTTCAAAGACTACAACATCGAGATGGAGATTGAGGCGAAGGAGGCGAGCATTCGCTGGTCGCCTTTTGCGCTCTTCCGCAAGACGATTCTCATCGAGGAAGTTCGGGCCGAAGGCGCGCGCTACGAGATGGTGCATCGCGTCAAAGAGCACCATCCCCACCGTGAGCGCCTTGCGGCCTTCCCGCAGACGGGCTTCGAGCGCTCGAAGATCTACGACTCACCCAGGCCGCCTTACACCGTTCCGCCGTACCGTGTTCGCGTCGAGTCGATTCGGGCGAAGGTCATCGAGGCTTGGATTCTCGAGTATCGCGCGACTGGGCAGATGGAGGCCAAGGGAGGCTTCGAGGTTCACGAGCAGGTGTCGGTACTGCCGAGTCAGGTGACCTTGCGTGGAGCTCGAATCCTAGTGCGAGACAGGGAGCTCGCGAGCGCCGTGGACTGTGAGCTGAGCGCGAAGGTGGGCCCGTTCCCGGGCCGCGAAAGTCTGAACGTTGCCCTAGGGACGACGGACGGCAAAGCCGCTTGTCGGGCGATACTGAGCGACCTCGCGCCGCTGCAGATGTACGCCCCCGATTCGAAGCTGCGACTCGGGGGGAACGCGGAGCTTCTGGCCAATATCGAGCTCGGCCAAGGGCAGCTTCGATCGTCGGATACCCGTTCGAGCGTTCGGCTCCGACTGGGTCTGGGGGCCGCCACCCTCGAGGGCCTGATGCAGCTGGCACTCCGCGTGGACCCGGGGCAACTCGCTCACTTCTCTGGCACGTTCGAGGGCGCGCCGGGTTCGCGAGAACCAGTGGCGCTCGGCCAGGCGAAGTTCGACCTCGTGCTCGAGCAGCCGCAGCTCACACGAGCCCGACTCGAGCATCTCGAGGTGCAGGTTCGGGATTTGGACGTCACCGAGCCTGAGATGGTGCGCTTCCTGAGCGGGGACGACCAAGCACCTCTGGTCAAACTCGAGGCGTTGAACGTCGACTTGCGACATGGGGCCCGCAAGCCTGGCCGTGACGGCTCGTTCGAAGTGGCATCGCGCGGGGGCCTTGCGTTCTTTCCAAAAGCGGGGGCTGCCATCACCTGTAATCACCAAGCCAGTGTGCGCTGCTCCCTCGGGGAAGCCGAGACGAGCTGCCCTGGAACCGTGCTCGAATGCACTCCGGTTCACGTGAGCCTCGATCGAGAACGCAGTGGCAGCGTCGCGGTGACCCTGCGTGCGGATACGCTCGAGGTGTCTCGCGAACGAACGTCGAGTCAGTGGACGATCTGGCTCGGCAATCCGGAACCGCTGCTGCACGCCACTTTGCCCGACAGCGCCTGGACGGAGCTGGGCTTGGCGCTGGCACCACTGGGCGCTGTGCAGGGCAGAGTGCGAGTGAACCAGCGTGACCGCACCTTTGCCGGCACCATCGATCAAGTGCGGAGCGGACCATTTTCTGCCCGCGGGGGGTTCATGCTGGCCACGAGCCTGGTCAGCCGCTGGCACATCAAGACGCCCCTCGGGCGTTTCGGCGTGAGCCAGACTCGGAGCGGCATCGAGATCGCGCCGTTCGTCGGTGCTGACTGGGACGTCCTCGCGTTCGAAGAGTGAGGAGCAAGCTCGGGGGCGGCAAGCACCGGTGAGTGGGGCCCAAATGCGTCGAGCCGGGCCGCCTCGTGAGGAGGAAGGCCCGGCTCAGTGACGTGCGAGGTGCCCGACTCAGGTCGACTCGGCGACCACCCAGGCGCAGGACGTTGCACATTCAACGGCTGCCGCGGTGCAGCTTTCGTCGTCGATGCACGTCTCGCATTCGTCGGCTTCCTGGGCAAAGTCGGGATCCTCCTGGCCCTGGTCCTCACAGCGATCGGTACACTCCACGGTGTCGACGCCGTCGTCGATGCACTCCGCATAGCTCGTGCAGATCTGAGCACAGTCATAGGTGCGTTCTGCTTCGCTACAGCCCACGAGGGCCACCGAAGTCAGTAGAGCAAGGCCGCACCCGAGGGCCAAAGTAGTTCGAATCGTCATTGTGAGACTCCTGCGATTGTTTCCATGAGCGGCACGTCGGAACGTGCCTGGGTTCAATCGGTGGTGCATTGCATGCGTCGTGCCGCTCGCCGCCCGCGCCCTCCGGCGCGGAAACGAAGCAGAAAACTCGGGGCTGGAGGGTAGGGCGCTGGCCGTACGCGTTCCGGACGACGCTTCCGCTTGTGGCGCTTTGCGACGCCGCGAGGCGGTGTTGCTGTCCGCTGGCGCTCGAAGGCCCCACCCTGCTGTGTGCTTCTCCGCGTGGCGAGGCTGCACCGTGCTAGGTCTTGGGCCGCGCAATGACCGCCAAATGGCGGATGCGGATCGGCCCGCCAATGCTGTTGAAGAGCAGGTCGCCATTGGGCAAGAATTGCAGGAAAGAGCCGGCGCCGTTCCCGAGCGGGTCTTGTCCGAAGATCGAGCGGTGCACGGTCGTGCCGGTTTTCCAGTCCATGCCCGTGAGTTCCCAGCCATCGGCCTTCGTGTACTGATTGATGAGGACCATGTTCGACGCGGTGCTCACGGCTGGAGTCATGCTGGGTGCGCCGACGTCGTTGCGCGTCCAGATCGAGCGCCATTGTCGCTTCTTCGGGTCCCAGTCTAGGCGCTCCACGCCGCGCGGGGGCGCGTGGACGGGACCACCGGTGATGAGATCGACCAAGCGATCGCTGTCGCCGCGGGCGCGTACGTTGTTGACCACGAACGCGCCGTAGCCGTGGACCACGACCGGCTGCTCGCTTTGAATGAACTCGGGCCGCGGAGCTAGCCCGGCGCCCACTTCGAGCTGTCCCGCGATGCGTCGGGATTTGGTGCCCGGACGCTGCTGGAAGTCCAGCGGGATGGCGTCCCGCCAGAACGCCACCACTTTCATCCGGTTCGCGCCATCCGTGATCACCACGAGCTTGTCGGGGTCGCTGCCGAAGCCCATCAAGGTCGGTGTGGAGCCCGTGCCACGTCCGACTTTGACGGTTCCGGGTTCACGTCCAAGGTCGTACGGCGAGGACCAAGCGCCATCCGCGGCATCTCGCGACAGGCGCTGGCCGGTCCACACGAGCTTGTGCATCGCCTTGTCGCTGGCGACGTAGATGCCGCCCTTGGCGTCGAGCGCAACGGAGTTGGTGACCGTCTCGTCCGCGCCGAGCTGGACCGTATGCAAGGGACCACTGAAGCTGCGCGCCGTGACGACGACGGAGCGACTCGTGCCGACGACGATGTGGCCGTCATGCGTGAGGCCGAGGGCGGTGACACTCGCCGCTTGCTTCAGCTCGCTCTTCGCGCGCGAAGCGTCGAGCTTTTTGAGCTCGGGGCGAAGGTCCAGGCTGCGGGCGATGGAAATACCAGCAGTCGGGCGCTTGGTATCGATCAGGGCATAGGCGTGCACGACGCCCTCGCTGGTGGGGGCATAGAGGACGTTGTCCTTGTCGACGACAGCGTGCGCGTTACTGCGGAGGCGTCGTTCATCGACCCCAAGCTCTTTCACGAGAGCCCGGGCGTGGTCGACGTTCGTCACCGGCTGAGCGGTTACCTTGTCGAAGGTGGCGCCTGGGATGGCGTACGCGCCAGGAGTTGCCAAGCGGGCAACCTCGCGTAAGCGCTTGTTCGAGATGTCCGCGTACACCACCGAGCCGGTGGTCGTGACCCAGAGGTAGTCCGGGTCGGTTGCGGGCCACTGCAGGTAGGTGCCTGGGCCGCCCATGATGCGCGGAAATTTGGGGAGCTCGACGTGGAAGGTTCCGTCCTCGACCGCATAGGGAAAGGACGTCGGTTCGGCCGGATTGTCGTGGCGGGCGCCGTAGCGCGCGGCCGACGAGTACGGATTCAGCGGCGGGGTGCTCTGGGCTGCACTCTGCGCGAGCGCGGGCCCAAGAGCGGTCACGACCATCGTCGAGACGAGCGCAATGAAGCGAACGAGCATGGCTACTTTCCTTTCTCTTCAGGGAGTCAAAACGACCTTCACGCAGCCATCGGTCTTCTCGTTGAAGATCTGGTAGGCGCGCGAAATGTCGTCGAGCGGCAAGCGATGAGTGATGATGTCGTCCAGGCGCAGCTTGCCTTCTTGCACGTAGATCAGCAGCTGATCGATATCGTTGTGCACCGGCGCCTGGCCCGTGAACACGGAGATGCCCTTGTCGAACATCTGCCCAAGCGGGAAGTTGTCGTAGTCGGTCGCGTACGCGCCCAGGATGCTCACGCGCCCACCTCGGCGCACGGCTTGGAAGCACAGCTCGACGGCAGTAATGCTGCCGCGTTGCATGCGCAGCACATTCAGGATCTTCTCTCCGATGCTGCGATCCACCTCTAGGCCGACGGCGTCGATGCAAACATCGGCCCCTCGCCCGCCGGTCAGGTCACGGATGCGTTCAATCGCGTCTTCACCGGCAATGTTGAACGTCTCGGCGCCCGTGACTGCACTTGCCAGCTCGAGCCGGTAGTCCTGAATGTCGACGCCGATGAGGGTGCCGGCCCCTCGCAGGCGGGCAGCTTTGAGGGCCATGAGCCCCACCGGCCCGCACCCGAAGACCGCCACCGACTCTCCCGGCCGCAAACCGGCCCACATCACACCCGCATAGCCAGTCGGCAGGATGTCCGTCAGGAAGAGCACTTCCTCGTCCTTCAGCTCGGGCGGCACCTTCCGCGGACCGACGTCGGCGTACGGCACGCGCACGTACTCTGCTTGGCCGCCCGAATAGCCGCCGTAGAGATCGGTGTAGCCGAAGAGAGCGCCGCCCTTGTTCTGGAGGAGACCGCCTTCCGGTCCATAGTTCGGATTCGAGCGCTCGCATTGAGTGGGACGTTCGTGAGCGCAGAACCAGCACGAACCACAAGCAATCGGAAACGGCACGACGACCCGCGCGCCCACCTCGAGGCTCTGCACCTCCGGGCCGACTTCTTCGACGATCCCCATGAACTCATGACCGAGCGCCATCGGACGGAGCTGAGGAAAGGCGCCGTTGTAGATGTGCAGATCCGAGCCACAGATCGCCGTGCTGGTGACGCGCAGGATGATGTCGTGCGGGTCTTGAATGCGCGGGTCTTGCACTTGCTCGACGCGAATGTCCTTGGGCTTGTGGAAGATGGCAGCTTTCATGGTCGAGAATCCCGTGACGAATCGACGTCGTCGAAGTCGCGCAGCGCGACTCCGCTCGCAGAGCTGCATGTGCCGTACCAGTCACGTCAGTGCGTCGTCTGGCACGAGCGTTGCAGCCACGCGACGGGTCAGGAGGGGCCATGTCCACGATCGCGCGCATAGAGGAGGCAATGAGACGGTTCGTGAAAACAGCGCCCTGCCGACGGCAACGACGGCCAGGAGCCGCGTCGTTTTCACGAGCGGGGCGGAATGCCCCGCTCGAAATAGGGCTGGTGCAAGCATGACCTGGTGGGAAATTCATCCCGCGCTGGTGCACATTCCGCTGACACTCTTGCTCGCAGCGACCGTTCTCGACGTGGTTGCGTTCGTGCGTCGTCGCGAGTCGCTCGTGCGACTGGCAGCGGCCGTGTTGGTGGCAGGAATCATCGCAGCGCTCGTCGCCGCATCGGCAGGCCTTCTGGCCTACTTCACCGTGCCGCCGCATACCGAGCGAGCTCACGTGCGCATCCTGCTGCACGCCGTAACGGCGGCGGGCGCAGCAGTGCTGTATGGAGTCGTCCTCGTTCTGCATGCGAGGCCGCGTGCTCAGACCAGGCCGCGTCTTCGCATGGGCGTCTCGCTCGCTGCAGCCGCGGTCCTGACGGCCGCCGGCGCCCTCGGCGGCTATCTCGTCTATCACGATGGTGTGGGCGTCAAGACGGCGCACTCAGGCGAGGTGGAAGGAAACTGGGCCTTCCACTGGCGGAACTTGCTCGGCGAGTAGCGTCCCGGCTTCGTTGCGCGTGTCGGGTGCGCCACCCCAAGTTTCCGCTCGTGCAGCGACGCGGGGAGCGGCTCGGCTCCGCTCGACCGAGCCGCTCCCCGGGTGCGAGCGTGCTGTGGATCCAGGGCCAGACACCTCGAAGAATCCTCCCCGAATCGCACGGCACGCAGCCCGGTTCGGGTGCGACGAACCCCCTCTTCATGAGGGGGTTTCGCACCTCCGCTGTCCAATGGTTCGCGCGGGCGCGGGTGTTCTCGTTTGGTAGGGTGCTTTTCAGCACCCTGCGTGCTTCTCCGCGCGGGGCGAGCGAGCTCGGTGCGAAGAACCCCCTCTTGGTGAGGGGTTTTCGCACCTCGGCCAGCCACCGATCCGCGCGGGCACGGTTGTTTTCGTTGGCAGGGTGCTTTTCAGCACCCTGCTAGGGAAGGGGCGAGGAGCCCCGGCCGCTGCCCAGGTTCACCACGAATGCGATGGCAGCCAAGACGAGGAACACGAGGAACAGCACCTTTGCGATCGACGCTGCCATACCGGCCAATGATCCAAAGCCGAGGAGCGCAGCAACGAGCGCGATGATCAGAAAAATGACGGCATACCGAAGCATGACTCTTACCTTTCCGTGAGCGCTGGGCGCTCGGACCGTGGCGGCCAATTCCGCTGCGGTGCTTTCACGTGTCGCAAGTGTCGTGCCAGGGCACGAAGCGAGCGGGCGGCGATTTCAGCTACCCCACTCGCACCAAATTGCCTCACCTTGGCAGCTCTGACACAGACTCGGCGCTCAGGTCAGGTGGACTCGGCTACGACAGGGGCACACGTCGTTGCGCATTCAATCGCGGCCTCGGCGCACGACTCGTCGTCGATGCAGGACTCACATGCGTCGGCTTGTTCGGCGAAATCGGGCTCTTCGTCGCCTTTGCTTTCGCAGGTGGTGGTGCAATCGGCGCGGTCGACGCTGTCGTCGATGCAGTCGGCGTATCCATCGCAGATGCGGGCGCAGTCGTAGAGGCGCTCGGCCTCACTGCAGCTCATGGTCGACTGCGCTGCGAGGGAGAGCAGAGCGAGTGCGATGCCGCTCACGGTTCGAATCGAGATCATGAAAGCCTCCGTGCTAGGTCAGGACTGACGTAAGCCAGTGCCGCCTGCGCGATTTGCATGTCGCGTGCCAGAGGCGCGATGGGCTCGGTGAGCGCTATCGAACCTGCGCACCGAGCCAACGTGCGAGGGCGCGTGCTGCCTGCCCGCGGTGCGAACGAGCATTCATCTCGGCGGCGGAAAGCTCCGCAGCCGTTCGTCCAACGTCAGGCAAAAAGAGGAGCGCGTCGTAGCCGAAGCCGTTACCGCCGCGCGGCTCGGCGACGACCTGACCGTTCAGGCTGGAAGAGGTCTCGAATAGGATGTTCCCCTGCGCGTCGACCAAGCACAGCGCACAGACGAGTCGCGCCGCCGTGCCGAAACCGTCGATCGCCTCGAGCTCGGCGAGGAGTTTGTTTCGGTTTCGTAGATCGCGCTCGTCACGTGATCCCGTGGAGCCAGCATAGCGGGCGGAGTGCACCCCTGGGGCGCCACCCAACGCGTCGACCTCGAGCCCAGAATCGTCGGCGAGGCAGGCGCGGCCGAGCGTCCTCGCGTAGGCCAGTGCCTTGATGCGAGCGTTTCCAACGAAGCTGGTCGCATCTTCGGGGGGAGCGGGAAGCTGGGTCTCGAGCTCCGCCAAACTTTGCACGCGCACGCCGAGGGGTCCCAGAATCTCGCCGAACTCGCGCGCTTTGTGCGGATTGGTCGTGGCCACCAAAATGTCCATGTGGGCTTCAAAATGCGCGTCTTCCTCGCGGCTGCCAACCAGCACAGGGAGCTCGTGCTAAGCCGGGCCTCCAGTCGAGATGACGAACCTGGAGCAAGCCAGCACGCGGACGGGCAGGGAGGGGGCCGGCGCCCCCTTGCGGCGTCCCGAGATCCTAGCGCCGGCGGGCACCGAGGAAGCGTTCGTCGCTGCGCTCGCCAGTGGAGCGGACGCTGTTTACCTGGGGCTGGCCGAAGGCTTCAACGCCCGCGCTCGGAGCGCGGCCTTCGAGCTGAGTGGACTCGCCGACTTGGTGCGACGCGCACACGTCGCTGGTGTTCGCCTGTATCTCACGCTCAACACGCTCGTCTTCGAGCATGAGCTCCCTCAGCTCGAGCGCATCTTGCGACAGGTTGCCGGCGCCGGCGTGGATGCTCTGATCGTGCAGGATCCAGCCACCGCCTTCTTGGCGCGACGGATTGCCCCCAATCTGCGTCTGCACGCCAGCACGCAGATGACGATCTCGAGCGTCGAGGGTGCTCGGTTCGCCGCGACCCTGGGCGTAGAGCGTGTCGTCTTGCCTCGCGAGCTGAGTTCGAGCGAGGTGGAGCTCTTCTGCCGCGAGAGCGGGATCGAGGTGGAAGTCTTCGTCCACGGCGCCTTGTGCATGTCGTGGAGCGGACAGTGCCTCACGAGTGAGGCTTTCTCGGACCGCTCGGCCAATCGCGGGCAGTGTTCGCAAGCGTGCCGGATGCCCTACGAAGCCATCGTCGACGGCAAGAAGGTCGAGCTCGGCGAGGTCCGCTATCTGCTGAGCCCCCAAGATCTGGCCGCGCACGATGCGCTCCCGCGACTCTTGGCAGCTGGCGTTCACAGCCTGAAGATCGAGGGCCGTTACAAAGGCGCTCCCTACGTGGTGACAGCCGTCGATTCCTGGCGAAACTGGCGGGACGCCCTGCTGCGCGGCGCCACCGAGGCCGATCGCGCGCGGCTGGACGACGATCTCAGGCGCACGGCGCTCACCTACTCGCGCGGGGGCGGGGCTGGCTTCTACGATGGCGACAACCACCAGGCGCTCGTCGTCGGGACGACACCGAAGCATCGTGGTTTACAGCTGGGTCGGGTCGAGCAGGTTCACGCATCCGGCACCCTCGTGTCGCTCGACTGCCCAGAAGAGGTGCGCGCCCTACTTCGGCCCGGGGTCGGTGTCGTGCTGGAGCCGAGCGGCCGACGTGTGGACGAGCACGAGCCCGAGGATGCTCCCGGCGGTCCGGTCTTCGGCATCGAAGACGCTGCACCCCAGCGCGTGTTCTTGCGTTTTGGTCAGCCGGGCCCCGACTTGTCCCGCGTGCGCGTCGGTGATGGCGTGCGACTGACGGGCGACCCGGAAATCGCACGGGAGGTCGCGCGGCGGATGAAGCAGGGTGCGCTCGGTCGTTTGCCAGTCACGCTGAGGCTCACTGGGCAGGCCGGTGCTCCGCTCGCCCTGTGGGCACGGGTCGAGGCCGTCGGCCGCATCCTGGAAGCGCACGTCCAGACGCAAAGCCTGCTCCAGCCGGCACGAGCCTCGGGGCTCGATCGTCCGACCGTCACGGAGAAGGTCGGTGCTCTCGGTGGCACTGCATTCCACCTGGCAGATCTCGACTTGTCGGGCTTGGAGTCGGGACTCCACGTTCCGGTGTCGGAGCTCAAGCAGGCTCGGCGTGAGCTGGTCGCGCTGCTCGAGGCCGAGCTCGGCCAGGCTGAGGTCCGTGAGGTGGCGCAGACGGCCATTCTGCCCGCTCTGCGTGCGGAGCTCCAAAGCGGCATCCAGCCGGACGTGGGCCCTCCAGTGCTCGTTCCTCTCTGTAGGACGGAAGAACAGCTCGATGCGTTGCTCGAGAGCGGCTTTGGTGAGGGCGACGAGGTCGAGCTCGACTGGATGGAGATGGTCGGCCTCACGCGCGCCGTGGAAAAGGCGCGTGCGGCTGGTTTGACCGTCACGCTGGCTACCGTGCGCGTCCAGAAACCGGGAGAGGAGGCCTACGATCGACGCATCGCTGGCCTCCGTCCGAGCGGCGTACTCGTTCGGCACTGGGGCGCGCTCATGCATTTTGCTCAGTCAGAGCGGCAGGCGGAGCACGCGCAGTCGGCTCCCGCGGTGCATGGCGACTTCTCGCTGAACGTCACCAACTCCCTCACCGCGAACCACCTCTTGGCCTTGGGACTTCGGACCGTGACGGCGTCCCACGATCTGAGCCGCGAGCAGCTGCTCGCCCTCATTGCAGAGGTGGCCAAGGGCCGTGTTGCCATCACGCTCCATCACCACATTTCGACCTTCCACAACTCCCACTGCGTGTACGCGCACCTCCTGAGCGAGGGGCGCGACTATCGAACTTGCGGTCGTCCTTGCGAGCAGCATCGCCTGGCTTTGCGCGACTACGCTGGACACGAGCATCCCGTGGTCGTCGACGTGAGCTGCCGCAATACGGTCTTCAACGCCGTCGCGCAGAGCGCTGCGCCGCTCGTGCCGCTGTTGCTCGAGCTCGGCGTGCGCCGATTCCGTGTCGAGCTCGTGTGGGAGCGCAAGGACGAAACCGTGCGCGTCGTCGAGGCGTATCGGCGATTGCTCAGCGGCAGGATGACACCCGCGGCGGCACTCGAAGCCGCTTCGGTGCACGAGCGCTACGGCGTCACGACGCCCTTGCGCCGCAGTAAGCGCTAGCAAGTCCCTGAAAAGCGCTCCCGGTCCAGAACAGGCGAGCACACGGCCCTCGCGTCGTGGTGGCGCTCAGGGCTGCTCGTGGTCGGCTCCATCCAGCTGAGCTCTACTTCGCTCGGACATGTCGGGAAGCTCGAGCAGTCGATGTCCCACCACCGTGAGATTGTCTCGATCCAGCACGAGCGCCATGAATATGTCACGGTGCTCGCTGTCGATCAGCACATGCTCGTAGCGGCCGGACGGATCGCGGTACACGTACGTGACACTTCCGGATGAACAGTCGTGGCCCGCAAAGTCGCTGAGCGGAATCTGCTCGAAGTACGGCCAGAAGTTGAAGGGAGGCGCCTCGCCGCCCGAGACGCGCGTCATGGGCGGAGCGAACGTCTGTCGATACTTCTCTTCGGAAAGGAGCGCCATCTTCGTATCGAGCGCGCTCGTCCGGGAGCGCTGCGGTGACCCTACCAGTGGGGCGGAAAAGGACCACCACGTGGCCTTGCGACCTCCTCTGGACGAGACAAGAATGGGCGCAGCCGAGCAGCCTGCGGGCCAAGTGCCCGCGCCAGGAAGGGAAACACCATGGGACTCCGCATCAACGACATCGCGCCTGACTTCACCGCCGACACCACCGCGGGCAAGATTCATTTTCACGAATGGCTGGGCGGCAGCTATGCGATTCTCTTCTCACATCCCAAGGATTTCACGCCCGTTTGCACCACGGAGTTCGGTGCAGTCGCTCAGCTCTCTGCCGAGTTTGCCAAGCGCAACACGAAGGTCATCGGTGTATCGGTGGACAGCGCAGCCGACCACGAGAAGTGGAAGCGCGATATCGAGGCGTTCGCCGGCTGCGCAGCCGATTTTCCGATCATCGACGATGCGTCACTCACCGTCGCCAAGCTCTACGACATGCTGCCGGCGGATGCGTACCTCCCCGATGGGCGCACGCCCGCGCACACGGCGACGGTTCGCACCGTGTTCATCATCGGCCCGGACAAGAAGGTGCGCTTGACCATGACCTACCCGATGGCCGTGGGGCGCAACTTCGCCGAGATCTTGCGTGCGCTCGATGCGCTCCAACAGACGGACGGCGTTCCGCTCGCTACCCCGGCCAACTGGGTGCCGGGGCAAGACGTCATCGTCGCACTCGCTCTGAACGATGCGCAGGCGCAGGAGAAGTACGGAACACTGGACATCAGGCTGCCGTACCTGCGCCTGGCACGACCGCCGAAGAGCTGAGAAGGCGCGCGTTTCTCCTAGCAAGCTTCATACGCGCGACGACCCGCGCCGTAGGTGAGGAGCAGCACCAGCTCCTCGGAGCCGGCGTTCCTGACCTGGTGTGCGCAGCCCACCGGAATGACGATCACCTCGCCAGCGTGATGCTCGGCGACGGTGCCGTCGCGCTCCATCTCCAGCACGCCAGCCTGGACCATCACGATCTCCTCGCAGTTCGCGTGCCGGTGGCGCTCCGACACTCCTTCGGGCTTGACGTACATGCGAGCGAGCGAGAGGCCGCTGGCATTGCCGACCTCGGCGCTGGCCAGCCAATCCATGCGCCCCCAAGCGTACGTCTGCGTTGTCACGGTGGACTCATGGTGCCCGCAGGCGAGGCCGTTCAGCAAGATGCGGTGCGTGCTTCTCCGAGCGGGACGGCGTGCGTCTCGGCGCGGGCACGGGCGTTCTCGTCGGCAGGGTGCGGCTCGAGGCACCCTGCTAGCCCCTCAAAGCTGCAGGCGCTGACGCTCGTAGCCGAGCTCTTGAGCCAAGCGATGGCACGTCGGGTCACCTACCGGGAAGAGCGTCCCGGCGTGGATGCCTCGCCGTGCCAGGTCATCGAGGGCCTCCCTCGCGTCGAGCGCCGAGAAGTCGTAGCGCTCGAGGGCAGGACGCGTTGCGTGTGCGCCGAGGAAGGCGGAGAGCGCGACCTCGAGGGGCTGGTCGGAGAGGGATTGCGTATGCATACCGCGTTGCGAAAGCAGAACGGGATGATCGACTGCGTGAGGAGACAGCACTCTGACGGCCGCCGACGCGCCGACGTTCAGGGGGGAGGCGAGCTCCGGCTCGAGCCTCCAAATGGTCACTCGACGCTCGTCCGGCGGCGCGATGTCAGCCAGGGCGACATCGGCAAAGGCGAAGTAGGCGGCGATCTCGGCCGAGCGCGTCCAATCGAGGAGCGGTGATGGGAAGTCGTGGCGGCGGAGAATGCCGAGGAAGCGCGCGCGATCAGGCCCTCGCTCCAGGTCGAGGTCGACATCCAGGTAGGGCGCGATCGCGCTGTGAATGCTCGGAAGCAGCTCACGGAGATAGCGGTCGAGGTTGGGTCGGCCCGGCAGGCGGAAGAGACTCGGTATGAGACCTAGCGCTGCATCGGGCTGACCGCGATAGAGGGTAGGCCGCGGCTGGCGTTCGACGAGACCGCGAAAGTCGCGCCAGGTCAGCGAGTGGCGAGGAACCGGCGGTGCGTTCACATCGTGAACCGTACGGCACACGGACGCTGCTGCAAGCGCAAGCCGAGGCGACCGGCGGCCGGCATCCGAGCGCTCACTGCCGATAGGCGCCCGGCGATACGCCCGTCTTGCTCTTGAACAGCTTGGAGAAATGCTGCGGATGCTCGAAGCCGAGCGAGAGCGCAATCTCGCTGACCGTGTCGTCGCTGCCAAGTAGGCGATTCTTCGCGTGCTCGATGAGGAAGTGGTGAATGTGCTCGCGGGTGTTCTTTCCCGTTTCTTTGCGCAGGAGGTCGCTCAAATAGTCCGCGGAATAGCCCATGGCTTTGGCGCAACCTGTGACGCTGGGTAGGCCTTCCTGAGAGGGCCGTTCCGAAGCGAAGTATTCACCGAGAAAGCGCTCCAGGCGCGCAACCACGTCCTGGTGCACGTTGCTGCGGGTGATGAACTGGCGACCGTAGTAGCGGCTGCAGTAGTTCAAGAAGAGCTCGAGCTGGGAGACGAGGAGCGACTCACTGAAATCGTCGAGGTGCGCGCATTCGCCTTCGATCTTTTCGACGATGCTGGTCAGGGTTTGCCGCTCCGCGTCCGACAGATGGAGCGCCTCGTGCGACTCGTACGAAAAGAACGTGTACTTTCGCATCTGGGTCGCCAAGTTCGAGCGGCGCAGGAGGTCGGGATGGAACATCAGCGTCCAGCCTGCGTGCGCACTATCGAGATCGCTCGGTTCGGTGACGGGAACGACTGACTGCCCCGGCCCGAGGCAGAGCAGGCTGCCTTCTTGGAAGTCGTAGTATTTGCGGCCGTACTTCAGGCCGCACTCGTTGCCGCGCTTCAAGCTCACCGCGTAGAGGTGTGAGATGATTCTGCGGTTCATCAGCGGCACCTTCACGTTCATGGGCGGGTGCCACGAGGCGCCGATGACCGAGATGAGGGGGTGGCCCGGCTTGGTGTCGGTCGCGAGACGATGAACCTGATCAATCGATTCGATGATTAGCGGCTCGTCCATGTAGACTCCTCTCCTCTCGCGAAGTTCTCGGTTTCGAGCACGACGTTACCCCGTTTGCGGCCCGTGTCGACGTAGCGATGCGCCTCCACGATGCCGTCGAGCGCGTAGCGTCTGTCGATCACCGGGCGCAGCGCGCCGCGGGTCAGAAGGTCCGTCACGACGGCGAGGGCGCTGCGCTTTTCCACCGACATGCCGCAGATCACCCGCCTCTGCCCGAAGAGCCTGGTCAGTCCCATCAGCACGTAGTCGCCCAAGCGCGCCACCGTAGGCAGGTAGCGTCCACCGCGGGCCAGACAGGACCGCGCGTGAGAGAACGTGCTCTTGGTGACGGCGTCGAAAATGACATCGTAGAGCCGTCCGGAGCGGGCGAAGTCCTCCTTGGTGTAGTCGATGACCTCGTGCGCCCCGAGGGAGCGCACGAGCTCGACGTTGGCGGTGCTGCATACGCCCGTCACGTGCGCGCCGAGGCTGCGGGCGACCTGAACTGCTGCGCCGCCCACGCTTCCGGAGGCACCGATGACGAGCACGCGCTCGCCGGCTCGCACCTGCGCTAGCGTGCGGAGAAAGTGAAGCGCCGTGGTCGGTCCATCGACCAGAGACGCAGCTTCGCCGAAATCCAAGCCGCTCGGCATCGGGGCAACCGAGGCCGAGGCGCGCAGGCAGTAGAACTCGGCATAGGTGCCCACATTGAAGCCAGCAAAGCCGAAGACACGGTCCCCCGGTTTCCATTCGCTCACGCTTCGTCCTACTCGATCGACCGTGCCGGCGAACTCGATACCAGCGATCTGAAAGCGCTTGCGGGGTCCGAGCAGACCCAGCACGAGGCGGGCCATCAGCGTGTCGCCCCGGCGCATCAGGCAACAGGCGGAGGTCACCGTGGCCGCCCCGATGCGAACGCGGATTTCGTCCGCCTTCGGTACTGGGCGTCGCACGGTGCGGACCTGGATGACGTCGGGCGCTCCAAAGCGGGTGTAGACGGCGGCCCGCATGCGCTCTTCCGGGGACGCACTCTCTGGGCAGGGCAGGGGGACGGCCATACTTCGTTTGCTCCGGCCCCTAATTTTGGCGAGTTGCCGGCCTGACCGACAGATCCGCATCCGGGAAAGACGGCCGTCGATCCCGGAAAGTCCGAAGCGGGGGGTGTTGGGCCCCGTCAGTCGATCTCTCGGATCTCGACGGTGCCGCCCGCCCGATACACCGGGTTCTGACGCACGAGCTCCTCTGCGTGAGCGAGGTCTCGCACGCGCAGCTTGATGTAGCCGAAGATGTGTTCGCTCAGAGGGGCCGGGTGGTCGTCGGCCCTCATCGAGATGCCTCCGCCGAGAGAACCGCCCCCTTCGAAAGCCTCTTCGAGCCTGAGTCGTTCGAAGTACTCCGCCCACTCGCTTCGAGGTCGCGGAGCGCCTCCGTCCGGGGCGTCGCGGTGCATGAAGAGCACGTACTCTTTCATCTGGAAATCCGTGGGCAGTGTTCGCAGCGGAGTCTACCCCATCCTGAAGCCGAGGCCGATGAGACCCACGTAGCCTGGAATCGCCAGAGCTGCGCCAGCCCACAGAGCCCAGTTGCCGGTGCGAGGCCACGCAAGAGCCTTGAGTAGCGGCCCCAGAAAGAACAGCCAAGTCGCGACCACAATCGAAGCAGCCGTGACGCTGGCGACGAGCGAGGGCCCAGTGAGCGTCGACCACACCGCCGAGAGCGCGAGCAGCTGGACGCCGCCGGCGGTACCTCCGCTGTGCACGACCCGCCACTTGGATTCCGCCTCCGTTCCTCGAGTCGTGCGCGCTTGAGCAAAGCCAGTCAGGGCAGCGATGCCCAAAAGAACGGTCCCCGTCGGCAACAGAAGCGCTGCAAGATCCATGGCTGGTCCTAACAAGGGCGACGCAGCGTTACGGTCACGGTTCGGTCATATGAGGCGGCGTCATTCGCTGCCATCCACGTGGAACCGAGTGAGCGAAATCGCCGATTGCGCACGGTGCTCGAGCGTCGGGAGGGTGCGTTTCATGCCAGTGTCAGGGTACCCCGAACGCGCGTCGCCGCTGCGGGCAAACAGAGCGGCGCGTGTTCGAGTTGAACTTCGGACGGGCACGCCAACGTGCCCCGTCAGCACCCCGCTAGCGGCCGAGCTTGCCGAGCAGTTCGAGCAAGACCTTGAGCGGTTCCTTGTGCTGCGCGACGTATCGGGCCGCACCATCACGAGCTGCTTTCTGCGCTGCAAGCGGAAAGTGCTTTTCCGGATCCGCGTCTGGCACGTCACGCAGATCGTTGGAGACCGCCACGGTGGCGACCGCGACAGCGCCGAGCGCAGCGAGGCCGACCTTCGACGCCGACACGTCGCCGAAGCGCTGACCGAAGCCGCTGAGGACCTTGGAGAAATCTGCCCCGAGGCCCTCTTCCAGGGCGTCTGCTGCGAGCTGCGCGGCCTCGGCATGGGTGTACCGTTGCTCGAGCGCAGCCGTCACCTGCTCGCCCACGGCCCGGAGCTCCTCGCCACTCGCAGTCTCGAGGTCGGGCAGGCGCAGCTCTTCGAACAGTGGGAAGCGGGCGAACTCGTGGAGCAGCCACGGCGTTCGCAAGCACATGCGTACCTTCTTGGGCATCAGCCAGGTGGCGAGGTTGCCGTAGTACTGGCGGATTTTCGCCATCTCAGGCGTGTCGGTGCCGGGCGGATCCTGCAGGCCGCTGCGAGACGTACCCGTGCCGTCGATGTTCACGTTCACGAAGTGATGCCAGGTTGCGTCGGTGACGACGCGCCCGACGTCTGCCAGCTGGCCATCGTAGGCGCAGATGGCAATGAACGAGCGAGGAACCAAGGCCGCCTTGGTCGAGAACGCGTCGCCGTGGGACATGCTCAGCGCCACGACCTCTGGCAGGACCGTGCCGCTGCCCGCTGTTGCCTCCGGCCATTCCAGGGTTTTCTTGTCGGGCAGACGGGTCGTCAGGTCGGTGGGCAGATGGCATTCGCCTTCATGCGGATGGTCCGGAAAGACTTCGATCGGGCCGAGTGTGCTTTGCAGGAGCGGATGAGGATTGCCCACGCCTCCCGCGTTCGTTCGATAGTTGACGTACAGACGCTGCGGAAAGACATCCGCTTGGTCGTTCATCTCGTAGACGTCGTTGGCTCCCGGCAGATTGGTCGAAAGGCGCGTCGTATCACCGATGTCCGGCGTGTCCGACGCCGTCCAGTAGCGCATGGATCGTACCCGCGGGACGTACGCGCCCATGGAGGCCCCCAGGTCTTCATGGTCGCCCGTGGCAAACACACCGCCTCCCGCTTGCATGAAGTCGACCATCGCCTGCACTTCGTTCGGGTCGAGCGGAGCGGTGAACTCGCGATCGAATCCGAGCATGAAAACGACGTCGTAACGTCCGATCTTCACGCCATGGGTGGGGTGATTGAACGTGAAGCCCGGGATGTCGGCTGTCGGATCCGTGCGGCGGCTCGCTTTGACGATGGTGGGCGTCATTCCATAGATCTGCCGCGCGGCGAGCGAGGCGGTAAACTGGGAAAGCCCGAAGTCGTCACTGGGCGAGAAGCTCAGGTTGTCGGTGACCACCAGCAGCTTGGGTGTGCAGACTTTGAAGAGCGCCTGGAGCCGCTGCGAAACCAGAATATCTCGACGAATTTCGATGAATTTTGCCATGTAGGCAGTCTCCTTGGTTGGATGAGCGCGGAGTGCCGCCTACCGCGCGAGCGCGCGATGACGTTCCCCCCCAATCAACCAACGTATTTCGCTCGCGAGGTGCTCGTCAACAAAAGACGACGCTCCTCCTACATATCGGGCGACCAGTCGGAGCGAATGGGGTATCTCTTCGAGCGTGCCGTCGCTCTGCGTAGCAGCTGCTCAAGTGGTGCCCGTGCCTGGCGACCTCGCCGCCAGTCTGCGGCGACATGTCGCGCTCGCGAATCTCGCTGCCGAAGAAGGTGCCGAGGTCGTCGTCTTCCCGGAGCTGTCCCTGACGGGCTACGAGCTCTCGCGCGCAGCCGAGCTCGCGCTATCGCCCGGCGACGGGCGACTCGATGGACTGCGGCGCTGGGTCGAAGCGTCGAAAACTACGCTGATCGTCGGAGCGCCGATTCGCGATGGCGGTGACTTGTACTTGGGCGCCTTCGTTCTGCTGCCCACCGGAGAAGAGCTCGTCCACCAGAAGAGGTTCCTCGGTACGTTCGGCGAGGAGGCGCGCGTGGATGGCGAGCTGCCCCCACCGGAGCCGGAAGTCTTTGCCGTGGGTCAGCTGGCACCGCTGGTGCCGCTCCGAGCAGGGCCGGGTGCTGTCGCCATTTGCGCCGAGGGCAATCGCCTCGAGCATGCGGCGCTCGCCTCCGCGCGCGGCGCTCGGGTCTATCTGTCGTGCAGCTTCGTCATTCCCTCCGAGTTCGAAGCGGCCACGCAACATCTCCAGCAGCGCGCCGCTCAGCACGACCTCTTGGTGGTGTTTGCCAATTTTGGCGGACCGTCCGGCGGAATGCGATCGGCCGGCGGGAGCTCGATTTGGTCTCCGGGTGGGACCTTGCTCGGCCGGCTGCCCAGTTCGGGGGAAGGCGTCTTGCTGGCGGATGGCGGAAGTGGGGGTTTTCGCTCATGGCCATGCGCCGTGGATGGCGTGCTGACTGACGGACAGCCGTCCGCGCGCTCGAGTTGACGCTGGCACGGGAGGGCCCAAGTTTGCGTGGAGAGCGATGGCTGGTCTTCCGCTGCATCCCAAGCACCCCGAGCGCGTCTGCTGGGGCTGCGATCGGTACTGTCCGGCTCACGACCTTGCCTGTGGTAATGGCAGCGTTCGCACGCCGCACCCCGAGGAGCTCTTTGGTTCTGACTGGACCGAGTGGGCCAAAGAGAACGGCATCGCCACGGGCGGGGCCGATCCCTCGGCAGACGTCACGGGCGAGTCGCGCGCTGAGCCGCGGGACGCGGACTGTCAGCCCTTCGTGAACGGTCAGGTCTGTCGTGGACGCGCCGGGTAGGCCCCCGAGACCCACCGCCGAGCATCACTCGGACAAGTCCACCTCGAACGGCGAGGGCTCCTCGAATACCGCGCCCGGTCGAGCCACGTAGTAGCCGCCGCTGGGGCCGAGCGGGTGCGCCAGGTTGACGGTCAATGTCTCGCCCGCGCGCACGTCGATGGGAATGCAGGTGTATCGCCCACCACACAAGAGATGGGGGCCCGCCGCGAGCTCGAGCTCGTAGCGTTGGTCCGCGCGCAGCGCCGCATCCGGCTCGCGCGCCCCGACGACAGCCTGCGCGTCTTCGCTGGTCTCGACGGGCTCGTCCAAGGCCCAGACACCGAGGTCGACCGAGGAGAAGGGACAGGCAAGACAGCCGTTCTCTTCGACGTCGTCCATCGTCGCCACCGCGCCGGCCAGGGTGGTGCTCGTTGGTTCGGCATGGCGCTCGACGGCATCGCAACCGCTTCGGTCACAAGGACTCGTGGCGCAGGACGCGAGCGACAAGATTGCGCTCGTCATCATGACGCTGGCGGCGGTGAGCCAGCCTGGGACGAGGAACGTCGCCCCGAGGCGTCGAGCTACTTCAGACAAACGTACTCCGAGTCAGCGAAACACACTCGACCGGAGCCTTGCATGGCAACGTCCGTTTCGGACTCGTCCGCCTCGAAGCTGAACTCCAGCACGTCGCGCCCGTCCCCTTCCACCACCTCGGCGTCGATGAGGATGGGTTCCTCCACGGTTTCGTCGTTCGGTCCCGTGAACACGATGCGTCCCTGGTTGGTGTCCGGAATCAAGAAGCCGGTGCGGATCCAGATACACTCGCCGTCGGGGTGGCACGCTCGAATCGAATAGCGAGATGGGGGTGCGCCTCCATAGGTGGCGTACGCAGTCTCCGGCTGGCAGAGGAGGGGGTTACAGTTGTCGGTGTGCTCGGCGACCAGGTCATACACGCGAGTGCCCGCGAGCAGCTCGATCGTCACGGTCGAGTCCTCGTCACAACCGCAGTCGGGAAGTGCCGGCGCACCGGCAGCACCCCCCTGCATCCCGCCTTCGCCCGCCGTCGCAGCTCCGCCCGTCGTGGTGTTGGCGCCGCCTGAGCCGCTCGGGCCTCCGCCCGAGTTTTGGTTGCCGCCTGTAGCTGGTGCTTGCCCGCCACTCCCCGATGAATCGGTGGCCTCGCCGTTGCAGCCGATGAAACTTCCCGCGAGGAGCAAGGAGCAGAGTCCGAGCTGGGACCAGCAGGACGAAGCCTTACTTCGCGTGATGGGGATGTGCGGAGTCGTCATGGTTGGGGAGGCGGCGATGAGGCGCTGCTCGTGATGGGATCAAATGGTACAGACGAAAAGGGTGTCTGCGAGGCAAACGCGGCCGGAACCGTAAATGGTCGCGTCCGTTTGGGCCGAGTTGGCCTCGAAGCTGAACTCCAGAATGTCCCGCTCGCCGTCCTCCACCAAGGTGGCCTCGATGATCACGGGTTCTTCTGTAAAACCGTCGTCTGCGGGGAAAAAGAGGAAGCGACCGTCCTCTTGCTCGGATACCGGCGGCGCGCTGCCGGTGAAGATCGAAACGCAATCACCATCTTCGTGGCACGCTTGGATGACGTAGTAGAGGGGTGTTCGCAGACCTTCCAAGCCGGCGTAGGGCGTTTCCGGCTGACAAGTGAGCCTGTGACAGCCGCTGTCCTCCTGCGGAGCGACCTCGTAGACGCGCGGGCCCGCTGGAAACTCGATGACGACCTGAGAGTCGGTCGCACAGCCGCACGGTGGCAACGCGGGTGTCCCGCCCATTCCGCCGAGGCCACCTTCGCCGGCTCCGCCGCCGCTCGGACCGCCTCCGCCGGAGCCGGAGGTCGCGCCGCCGGACGCCGCCGGGGAGCCGCCCGATCCCGCGGAGGAACCGCCCGAGCCTGCGGGAGAACCGCCGGTGCCCGCTTCCGCGGCGTCACCACTGCATGCGCTGGTGGCCGCTAGCATCACGGCGCAGGTCAATACCGCGGCCGAAAACAAGGAGGTGGGCATGCTCGACATGGGACACCGAACAAGAGCAAGGAGTGGGCCAGGCTGCTCCTTGCCGGGTGCTATCAGCTTAGCCGCTCATCCTGGGCGTGCACGGCGTGCGGACATGCAGTCCGCCAGCAAAGGTGAGGACTCGAGCAGTCAGTGCTGGACGCTCGAGTCGCCAGGGGTCGCCGCAGTCGGCTCAGTCTGCGCCGACATCAGCGCTTTGCGAAAATGGACCGTACGCTCCACGATGTCGAAGCCGAGGGCTCGGTGCGCTTCGATCGAGAGCTCATGGTCGATCCAAGTGTCGGAGGCGATTTCGACGGCACCGTGGTCGCGTGACCATTGCTCGGCGCGCGCCATCAGTGCCCGGCCCACTCCTTGCGAACGGTGTTTCGGCCGCACGTACCAGCCCTCCACGAAGCCCACGGCGCGGCGCCCGTCGCAGCCTTCGGCGTGGGAGCGCAAGCCCACTTCGATGAAACCGACCAGGCCATCGCCGAAGGAAGCGACGAACACGACGAGCGGTAGTGTGCTCAGCGGCTGGCGGTTCAGAGTTGCCGCCATGTGTGGCTCCATCTCGGCCAGCGGCTCCTTCGGCCAGAGCTCGATGCAGAGCGGCAAGAGTGCCGCGAGGTCGAGCGGTCTTGCCTCTCGAATGGCGTACGTCTGCGTCATCGCGGCGTGCCTCCCCCAGTGCTCGATGTGCCGCTACCGCGCGCTCAGCGCATCATCGATGTTCATCACCACCACGTCGAAGTCGTGCCTGACGTAGGGGATGGCCGCTTCGGGTGCCCACTCCCCGCTAGCCTTGTCTTGCTGCAGATCGAACGTGAGTTCGACCTTCGCATCGCCCGTGACGATGAGGAGCGTGTACGGCGCATGGTGCACGGTGCCCATGGGGCCGCCCGTGCGATAGGTCACCGTCGGCTCGAGCAGGTAGGTGCCCTTGTCCGGAGCCTTGTCACGCAGGACCTTCGCCAGATCTGGATAGGACGTGCTGAGCCCATGTCCGACGCGCTCGAAGGCGGCTTTGCTCCCGAGCTGATGCTCGATGACACGCTCATAGTGTGACTCCTCCCGAGGAATGCTCGTCCGACCCGTGTTCGTGCAGCTCGTGAGACACGAGAGGGCGGCGAGCAAGATGCCGGGACGGGGAATTTCGAGTGTGGTGATCCGGAAGGCGGCCCTGCGCATCAGAAGGTTCATGGTCACGCTGGGGCGCATCCTACATCCTGCGGGCGGCACGAGTGAGGGCCGCGCTAGAGCAGGGTCGGGTTCCGCTGCCAGATGGCGAAGGTCAACACCGACGCGAACGAAACCCAGGCCAAGTAGGGCACGAGCAACCAAGCGGCGAGTGGCTTGACCGCTCTGAAGGTCAGCAGGGTCGCGATGATCAGGAGGGCGAGGCACACGATCTCGACGAACGCCCACGCACCTTGGCGCCAGGCGAAGAAGAGCCAAGTCCAGAGACCGTTGGCGACGAGCTGGGCGAAGAAGAGCACGTACGGCAGCGGTCCAGCCTGGAGGCGACGTTCCCGCCAGACGAGCCAGGCAGAAACCCCCATGAGGCAGTACAAGACCGACCACACGGGACTGAAGAGCCAGGAGGGAGGAGCCCACGCGGGCCGCTCGAGCTGGCGATAGAAGTCCGCCGAACCGGCCGACGCCAGCGCACCGACGGCGCCTGCGGCGAAGCTCACAAGCAGCCAGAAGGCCAGACTAGGAAGGCTCGCGCGGGTTCGAGGCGCCATGGCACGTGCTTCCTGAACGCGGCCCCGCCCGCCGTCATTCCGTTAGCCCTTGGGCGCTCTCGCTCCGCTCAGCAGAAAGTCGATGAACGTTCGTGCCGCAGCGGAGCGCTGAGGCTGGCTCGGATAGACGATCGAAAATGGCCGACTGGCTCCGCGGTACTCGCGTAGGACTTCCACGAGCTTTCCGCGCTCGACGTCCTCTTCGACCAGGAAGTCGTACATTTGAATCAGACCGAGGCCCGCGCGCGCCAGCGTGACGATCCCGAGCACGTCCTCGGCTACGCGCACCGCGGAGCGTGGCACCCACGAGCGCGGTGCTGGCTCGAATGACCACGGCAGGACCTTTCCCGTGCTGGGCATCACGAAGCCGAGGCACGCGTGGTGGAGGAGCTGCTCCGGTGATCGCGGCGTTCCCCGGCGCGCGAGGTAAGAGGGCGAAGCGAACACGCCGACGGGGAAATCTCCCAGTTTGCGAGCGACATGGCCTGGAGCGCGAATCGCCCCCATGCGGACCGCAAAGTCGTAGCCCTCGGCGGTGAAGTCGACATTGCGGTTCCCGACATGCACCTCGAGCTCGATTCCAGGGTAGCGCTCCCGAAAGGCGGCGATGCGCGGGAGCAGCCGCTGGTGGCCGTAGCTCGTGGGCACACTGAGCCGCACCAGCCCCCCAGCCTGGCCGCTGCGTTTGGTCACTTCGCCTTCGGCGCGGGAAAGAAGATCGAGTGCTTCCTTCGCCGTGCGGTAGTACTCGCGCGCGGCGTCCGTCGGCGTGACCACGCGCGTGGTACGACGGAACAACGTCGTGCCCAGAGTCCGTTCGAGCCTGAGCACACTGCGACTCGCCGCTTGAGGCGTGACACCCAATCGGCGTGCCGCTTGGGAGAAGCTCCCGAGCTCGAACGTCGCGCAGAACGCCAATAGATTCGGCAAGGTCGAGGCCAGTGTCGCGCTCATGAATCCACTTGTACCGCGAGCGTACAAGTGTTGCACGATTACTTCACCTACCGCGACGGGCGGCGCGGGCTCACGCTCTAGCCATGCCCAAGGTCATCCAAATCCTCGGAGCCGCCCTTGCACTCGCTTGGGCCGCCGGCTGCGCCTCCGAGAAGCCTGCTGCCGAAAACCCCGAAGTCACGAAAGGAAAAGCCATGAACCACCGCGTCCTCATCGCCATGACCAGCCACGATCGAAAAGGCACGACCGGAGAGCCGACTGGCGCCTTCCTGCCGGAGATTGCGCACCCCTACGACGTCTTTGCTCGCGCCGGCTACGACATCGAGTTTGCGAGCGTCCGCGGCGGCCAGGTGCCACTCGACGGCGTGGATGGCGCCGACGCATCCAGCCGCGCATTCCTCGCGGCGCACGAGGGCGAGCTTGGGCAGACGGCGTCGGCAGCAAGTGTCGATGCTGCCCGCTACGATGTGATCTTCTTTGCCGGTGGCCACGGCGCGATGTGGGACTTTCCCGAAAGTGCTGCGCTGGCGAATGCCGCGAGCCAGATCTACGAGCGGGGCGGCGTCGTCGCTGCCGTGTGCCACGGACCCGCCGCGCTCGTGAACGTGAAGCTGCCCGGCGGGGAGTACTTGGTGGCCGGAAAAAAGGTGAGCGCCTTCACCAACGAAGAGGAGCGCGCTGTCGGGCTCGAGCAAGTCGTGCCTTTTCTGCTCGCCGATCGCCTGAGCGAGCGCGGCGCCGTGCATCAACCCGCGCCGCTTTGGCAAAAGCAGGTCGTGGTCGACGGCCGCTTGGTGACTGGCCAAAACCCTGCATCGGCGGCTGGCGTCGCCGATGCGGTCGTCCAGGTGCTGGCAGGCAGCTAGTCTCCGTCCCCATGGATTCCCCTCGCCTCTATCTCGTGTGCGGTTTGCCCGGCGCCGGCAAGACGACGCGCTGTCGTCAGATTGCGGACGCCGTGCCCAGCGTCGTGTTCTGCGCGGACGAATGGGTTCTCGGTCTGGGCGCGAGCCTGGTCGATTTCGGGTTCCGCGTGAAGCTGCAGGATTGCCTGCTCGCCCATGCGCGCACGCTCTTGCGGCTCGGCGTCGATGTGGTGATCGAGTTCGGTTCGTGGAGCCAGAGTGAGCGCGAGGCGATTCGCACGGCGGGAGAGGATGAGGGGGCGCTGGTCGAGCTGCACTTCGTCGATGCACCACTCGAGGAACTGGCGCGGCGCGTGCGCGCGCGGGGCGGCGCCGAGGCGGAGCCGCTGGTGCAGGTGCTGGAGCGCGACCACGGCCAGTTCGAGCGACCGACGCCCCACGAACAGGCGATGTTCGACCGCTTCGTGGCGCCTGGAGACGTATGGACGCCGAGTCGCCCCTAGCACGGTGCTGAAAAGCACCCTGCCGACGAGAACTCCCGTGCCCGAGCGCGGCCCGTGGCCTGCGGTGCCGGATTAGCGGGCGCGGGGCGCGTCCAGGCGATACCAGACGTACGGCTGATCGACCCCGTTGAGTGAGAGCACGCCGTCGTGCGAGTACCGGGCACCGACCTTCTCGGTGGCCTTGCGGGAGCGCCAGTTGTTCTGGCCGATGTGAAACCACACCGTTTGGGCCCAGCGAAACGCATGCTCGAGCATCAGGCGCTTCATCTCGCTGTTGTACGTCCCGCCCCAGAACTCGCGGGCCAAGAACGAATAGCCGATGGCCACCTCGCGCGAGGCCGGGTTCCAGTCATAGTAGCGCGTCGAGCCAATGACTCGGGCGGAAGCGCGATCGGTCACCACGAATGCGCTTCCCGAGGACGCGGCGCCTCTGAAGAAGTTCTTCTCGAAGACCTCGCGTTGGTACCGGAGCGGGTCGGGATGCTGCTCCCACACCAGGGGATCGGAGGCCGCAGCATAGACGGCTTCGAAGTCGGCTTGCGTGAGCGGACGGAGGGTCACTCGTTCTCCGCTGAGGACGGGCTGAAGCTCGAAGTCGGTCGTCGTCGACATGGCCCGTCATTCTGCGGGGTTCTCCGTGCGGGGGAAGGCGAGCGAGCGCGGAGCGCAGAATCGAGGGCATTTCCAGGGACGAGTCTGGACGGCAGAAATGCATGGCTTGGGTGAACCCGGGGCGTCCCCGGCGTGTCTCAGTGTTCATGTACCGTGCTCTGATGATGGTCGTTCTGATCGCTGCCGTCGGCCACGGCGTTTGGGCAGAGCGAGCCCGCAGACGTGCCATCTACTGGCAAGGCATTGCCGTTCGGGAGGATCTGGACGCCCGGGAGGAAGCCGTGCGCTTGAGGCTCGCGAACGACGCTTTGGAAGCCACGCTGCGTCGGACGAAGGAGCGGCAGCGGGGTCTCGAGTCGCAAGTCTGGAGGTACAAGTGCTTGAGCGGTGAGGAGAGGTGCTGCTTGACGCCGTACACTACGCGCTCCTCGTCGACCTCGTGGCGGCGGAAGGACGGCCCGCGCAGGGAGATCTCGCGCGTGGGACCAAATGACACATCGCGCTGAGCCGCCCTTCGGAAGGCTGAGCGAATGCGCTCGCGCGCGGCGGCGACCTCGGCCGTGGCACGCCGATTGCACTGGTCACGTCGGCATGGGCAAGAAGAAGCACGACGCGCCGGCGAGCGAAGCGAGGACCAAGCGCTACGATCGACCGGGACATCTCGATCCGGCGCATGCAGAGCGCCTTCTGGCGCTAGCGCGTGAGCGCCGCAGCCAGTCTGACGACAGCGAGTTCTTGCGGGCGAACGCGGAGGACGACGAGCTGGCGAGTCGCTTGGGTGAAACAGCGGTGGCCAGCATGACCAGTGGGGACGCGAAGCTCACGAGCGAGCTCGAGACGGCGCTCGCAGACGAGCTGGGAGGGCCGTTCGTCGTGACCTCGGTGAGCGACGAGCTCGCGCACGAAGCCGACGCGACGCGCCTGCGTGCTTCTCCGCGCGGGCAAGTCGAGCGAGAGCGGTGCGAAGAACCCCCTCTTGGTGAGGGGTTTTCGCACCTTCGCTATCCACTGCCCCGCGCGGGCACGGTTGTTCTCGTCGGCAGGGTGCGTTCTTCCGCACCCTGTTTAGCTCGAGCCACACGCGAGCCGCTGTCGGGCGCCAAGGTCGAACCCCATGTTCCAGACGAAGCAGATGGGGATGAACGAGGGGAGCCACGAGGCCCAGTCACCCAGAACTTCGCCCGCATCTACTGGCCGCGTGCGGGAAGGATCGCGCGCTGGTTCGGCCAGCGTCTGAGTGGGTCGGCCAAGGCGCTGGCGCGTTCGGTCCTAAAAAGGGCCGGGCACCGGCTACGCCGAGCGTCGTGACGGACGGCCGGGGCGTTTCGATCCGCTGCTGGACCGGGCCTCAGAGGAAGGCCGGGTTCCATTCGACACAGCGCCAGTTGCTGACGAGCCCGTGGATCACGAACGGATCACCCGAGATGAACTCCTCAGCGGCCTCGCGAGACGTGAAGATTGCCAGTGCACCTTCCGGCGGGTTGCCGAGCGGTCCGGCAGCGAGGAGCACTCCCCGCGCGTGAAATGCGTCGAGCCGCGCACGATGGGCGGGGAAGTGATCCATGATGTGAGCAGGAGCGTCGGGTGCCATCTCGTAGAACGTGAGGATTTTCATACGTTGCTCTGTCCTTCGGTGCGTGCCTGAGCCTCGAGACTCGAGCTGCCCGGCGCGTCCAGTAGCCTACGCGCGTTCACGTCCACACGCGGTAGAATGAGAACACGACGGCCCAGTAGCTTGACCTGGTCGGGTCGAGCAGCTGCGCCGTCTGGAACGGAGCGCCCGGGTCGGGTCCCCGGGGAGTCGCTTCTCAGCGCGTTCGCCGTGCCGCCACTATTGGGGTCGGGCATCGCGCTTGGTGCGCAGGCCGATCTCCGTTTCGTTCTTGAATGCGCGCTGCAGTCGATTGGCGGCCCAATCCTGCGCGTCTTCCGCGTCCTCCACGACCGCCGCCATGCCGAAGAACTCGTGCGTGACGCCTTCGTACGTCTTCTGCGACACGTCGACATTGGCCGCCTCCAGCTTCTCCTTCAGCATTTCGCTGTCGCTCGAGAGTGGGTCAATCTCGGCACTGATGATGGTCGTGGGCGGCAGGCCCGCGAGATTGGCGTTGACCAGAGAAATGCGCGGATCTCGAACATCCGCAGGCGCATTGGTGTACTGGTTCACGAACCAACCCATCATCGACTTGTCGAGCGGTCGAGCATTCGTCCACTTGCGATAGGACGGAGTGTCCATGCTCGCCTGCGCGACGGGATAGATCAGCAGCAAGTGGACCGGCTGCTGACTGCCCTTGTCGCGAGCCTGGATGGCGACATTGGCAGCGAGATTCCCACCCGCGCTCTCGCCAGCCAGGGCGATGCGCTTGGGGTCGCCGCCGAATGAGGCGGCGTTCTTCACCACCCAGTCGTAGCCGGTCCATGCGTCTTCGTGGGCTGCCGGAAACTTCGCCTCGGGGGCGTGGCGGTAGTCCAAGGAGACGACGATCGCCTCGGCTTTCTGGGCGAGCGCTCGCGCGGTGGCGTCGTAGGTGTCTAGATCTGCGATGACGAAACCACCGCCGTGCCAGTACGTGACGACCGGCAGCGGCTGCTCCGCATCGGTCTTGGGCGTGTAGATGCGGGCATCCAGCTGGGCGGGCCCCCCCGGGATCTTCTTGCTCAGGACGTTGGCCACCTCGAGCGGCGTCGTCGGCTTGCCGCGCGCTTCGAGCACTTTCCTGACGGCGTCCGCTGGTGTCGGCTGCTTTCGGGCTTCTTCTGGCGTCAACGTCGCCAGCGATTTGCCGCCGAGCGCTGCAAACTGCTGGAGCACCTCCCGCATGTCTTTGTCCGCCGCCTCCAGCGGATCTCTGGGCGCATCCGCGTGCTCGTCGTCAAGACGACGCGGCGAAAGGCCTGGGGCGCCACTCGACAAGGGCGCGGTGCCGGGAACGCCAAAGCCCGGGGCGGGCTCCGTGGTGTCGCGGACGCCTTCTCTGGTTTGATCGTTTCGCTTGTTGTCACAGCCAAAAATGGCCAAGCCTAGGAACACGAGCGTTGAAATTCGCATGGGTCACCCTCCGAGGCGCGACACATGCGTGAAACGTGCCAGCGCGGAAATGTTGCGCTCAGGCGAATTTCAGCCGCGGCTACACCCGCCGCTCTCGTCGGCGACGTAGCGTCTTGCCTCGGCTCGACCTGTTTGACACAGGCATGCGGGCTCCAGGCCGAGCGGGCTCACGGCACTTCGCAGATGGGCGGGCAGCTTCCTCCGTCCCAAGCGTAGCCGGCTCCTTCACTGGGCGACTCGCAGAGGGCGTTGAGGCGCTCTTCCGCCGCCTCATCCAAGGGATTTTGAGTGAGCTCGGTGCGGGAGCAGAAGCCCTGACCTCCCACGAACCCGTCGGGCAAGGTCGAGATGTCGTTCTCGGCCAGCATCAGATCCACGAGGGTCCACTGCATCACGACGTCGATGTCGGTGATTGAATTGCCGCTCGCGTAGAGGTGGGTGATCGGGGCGGCGGCTAGGTTGTCGATGGAACTTGCGCCCGTGTCGCTGATGTCGAGCACCGCCAGTTGGCTCAGGGTGCCGAGCGCCGAGAAGTCGTCGATCGTGCTATTCGACATGCGGAGCGTGGTGAGCGGCAAGTTGGCCAAAGGCTCGATGGATTCCACCGGGTTGTGCGAGATGTCGAGCCACTCGAGCGGCAATCCGGCAAGCGGGGCGAGATCGACGACGTCGTTCATCATCAGGTCGAGATGCTGGAGCTCGGAACAGCTGGCGAGTGGCGTGACATCGGTCAGCTGGGCGTAGGGCACGACGAGCCGCTTGAGCGTGGGCACGTGGGCGAGCGCGTCTACGTCGGTCAGCACCGTGGCCGGGTCGCTCTCGAAGTGAGAGAGCTCGATGCTCTCGAGCGCCTCGCATTTTTCGACGCCGTCGAGGGAGTCGAGCTCCTGGCAACTTTCGAGGCGCACACTGAGCAAGCTGGGCACTTGGTCGATGCCTTCCAGGTTCTGGAGGGGGGTGTCGATCACGTGAAGGTCGGCGAGCTGCGGCAAGTCGACGAGCCCTTCGAGATTTTCGAGCTCGAGTCCCCAGATCTGTAGTGTTTGTAGCTCTTCCAAGCCAGACAAAGGCGCGAGGCTCGTCACGGACATGAACTCTGCGGTGAGCGCGGTGAGCGCGTGGAGATTGCCGAGTGGTGCGAGGTCAGTCACTGGAAGCCCCACGAGCTCCAGCCTCTCGAGCTGCGTGAAATCACCGAGGGACTCGAGTGTTTGGAGGTCGAGCCACGTGAGACGGAGTTCACGGAGCGGGCCTTCGGCCAAGTCTTCCAGGTGAGAAACGCCTGCCGTGCTGACGCTGAGACTCGTGAGCTTCTCCAAGCTCGAAAGGGGAGAGACGTCGATCACCGGTCGCTCGCCCTCGGGGAAGTAGTAGCTGAGGCCCAGCCACTCCAGATTCTCCAGGCATTCGACGCCGTCGAGGCTGGCGTACGGAGCGCGATCGACGATGAGATTCACGAGGTCGCGGACGTCGGATGAGCCGATGCCGCCCAGCGCCCAGCGAATGCTCTCCGCCAGGCCAGGGTCGTAGGTGCAGTCACCCCAGTCGATGTCGTCGGGTGCGGTTCCTCCGCCGCTTCCCGCGGTGCCGCCGCTGCCACTGGTGCTCCCGCCGAGGCCGCCGCTCGCCTCGCCGCCCGAAGCGTCGTCCGGCGCACCGCCGGAACCGTCGGCGTCGTCCGCACGCTGAGAACACGCGGCGAGAGCGCTCGCGATGCCGAGTGTGAGCAGGAGGGGCATTCCCAGCTTCGCGGAAGGTGTGTTGACCATGGAGACAATCTATTTCACGCCGCAGCGCGTCACCATTGGGTAACTTTGTGTCCAAGGCCGAGCACGGGCGTACTCATGAGCAACTTGCGAGCATCGGGGCCGCGCGATAGAGTTCCCTCGTGCTCGCCCTGCTGGCCCCGACTACGAAGAAGAAGCCGACCCCGACGGGGCCGCTTCGTCGTTTGTGCGTCTGACAGCAGAGCAAAGCTTCGAAACAAAAAGGCCCCGCCGGAATCCGACGGGGCTTTCTTGTTTCATTCGCCCCGGACGATCCGGCCTCAGCGTCAGGAAAAGTCCGTGTCTTCGTCAGCATCCATCCAATCTGTCCCACCCCGGACCGTCGTCGCCGTCATCGGCGCTACCGGCGCCGTGGGCATCGAGCTCATCCAGTGTCTGGAGCGCCGTCGCTTCCCCCTGTCCGACCTGCGCCTGTTCGCCTCGGCGCGCTCAGCCGGACGCCGCATCGCCTTTCGTGGGCAGGAGATCGTGGTCGAGGAGCTGCGAGAAGCCGCGCTCCATGGCATCGATATCGCGCTCTTCTCCGCCGGTAGCGACATCTCCAAGGTCCATGCACCGCTGCTCGTGGAGCGCGGAGCAGTCGTCATCGACAACTCGTCGGCCTTCCGGATGAGTCCCGACGTGCCGCTGGTCGTGCCGGAGGTCAATGGGGCGTCGCTGGGGCGCCAGCAGCGGTTGATTGCCAATCCGAACTGCGCCGTCATCATCGCCTCGGTTCCGCTCTGGCCCGTGCACCAGAAAAATCCGATCCGTCGGCTTCTTCTCTCCACTTATCAGGCTGCATCTGGAGCGGGGGCGGCAGCCATGCAGGAGCTGACGGACTCGACCCGCGCCGCGCTCGAAGGCAAGACGCATCGTCCAGAGGTTCTGCCTCACCCGTACGCGTTCAATGTGTTCAGCCACAATAGCGCGGTCGACCTCGACACCGGTCACAACGGAGAGGAGCAGAAGATCATGCAGGAGACGCCCAAGATCTTCGGCGATGCAGCGTTGCGCGTCGCGGCCACGTGCGTCCGTGTGCCCGTCTTGCGAGCGCACGCGATCGCTCTCACCTTCGAGTGCGAACGTCCGATCGGTGTCTCGGAGGTGCGGGAGCTATTGCAGGCCGCTCCGGGGGTGCGCCTCGTCGACGATGCCAGGCGCAACTACTTTCCGATGCCCTCCGACGCCGCAGGGCAGGACGACATCCTGGTGGGCCGCATTCGTCAGGATCCGAGCGACGTTTCAGGGCGCTCCATCGCGCTGTTCGTGGCGGGCGATCAGCTGCTGAAGGGTGCGGCCCTGAATGCGGTGCAGATTGCGGAGGTTGTCTTGCGTGCGTCGTCGCGCGAGCAGGGGTCCCGCGCGTACTCTGCGAAAACCCCACGGAAGTGAGGGTTCTTGTCCCTGCACGCGTCAAGCGCGACGCTCGGCTGGTTGGCTCAGGAGACGACGCTCGATCAGCTTCCCGCGGACCAGACTTTGGTCGAACGCTGGCGTTTGCAGGTGCTCGACCGTGTCTTCTTGCACATGTTCCTGCTGATCGGATTCATCTGGCTCGTCCTCGTGGCGGAAAGCCTGATCACCGGACAGTCGCGGCCCATCGGTCCGCTCGGTCTGGCCACCGCACTGCAGGCGCTCGCGGCCTTCGTCAAGAGCTGGAGCACGCGCTGGCGCGCTGGCGCGTTCGTGGCGGCCGCCTGCGTCGGCTTGGGCACCAGCTTGCCGGCACTCGGCTTGCGTATGCCGAACCCGTTCGTGGTGGCCGGCACGACCTTGGTGATCGTTGCGCTGTGCGTAGGACGACGCTTTGCGCTCGCGGCGTTGGCCGTGATTGCTGGCGTCATACTGGTGGCGGGCGTTTGGGTCGCTTTCGGCGCGAGGGGTCCGACGTCGCTCGCGCCCGGCCCTGCGAATTTCGCGGTCTGGCTGCATGTGATCGTGGTGTTCGTCGTCACGAGCTACCTCGTCATCCACGCGGTCGACTTCTTGGTGAGGAAAACGGCGGACGCGATGGCCCACAACGGGCTCTTGTTCGACGGACTCAAGGCCGAGAGCAAGGCACGCATCCAGGCGCTGGAAGAGAAGCAAGCGCTCGAGGAAAATGCGCGCCGTTCACACGAGCTTCAGCTGTTGGGTCTCCTGGCGGCGAACGTCGCCCACGACTTCAACAATCTGCTGGTGGTCATCCTCGGCAACGCCGATCTGCTCAAGGAATCGGTCTCGGAGGCCGACCGTGCCGACCTCCTGCAGATCGAGAGCGCCGGGCAGCGCGCTGCAGACCTCTGTCGTCGACTCTTGACCTTGGGACGCGAGAGCGTCGTCGAGTACCAGCCGCTCGAGCTCGGGAGTGTGGTGGAGGGCGAGCTTTCGCTCCTACGCACGATGGCGACGGCAAAGGTCAATTTGACCTTCGAGTGCGCGAGACCCGTGTGGATGCTGGGCGCGCGCAGTGAGGTTCGGCAGATCTTGCTCAACCTGTGCGCGAACGCGCGCGATGCGATGCCGAATGGCGGGTCCATTGCCATCGTGATCGACCAGGTCGAGCGGTTGCGACCGGGAGCTTCGGCCTCGAGCCCGCATGTGCGACTCACCGTTCGCGATCAGGGTATCGGAATGAATGCCGAGACGCGGGAGCGCCTGTTCGAGCCGTTCTTCACCACCAAGAGCAGGTCCGGTGGCACCGGTCTCGGTATGCCGATCGTGAAGGCGGCGGTCGAGCAGCAGGGGGGCTGCCTCGAGCTCGAGTCGGAGCCGGGACGCGGGACGACGTTCAGCCTGTATTTTCCGGTCGTCGATCCGGGGGCCACGGCTCCGCAGCGACGGCACGAAGAGGAACGCTTGGAGGGAACCGAGACGGTCCTCTTGGTGGACGATGACGAAGGCGTTCGCCGCGTGCTCGAGCGCTACCTCACGCGACACGGCTACCAAGTCCTGGTGGCGAAGAACGGTCAAGAAGGGCTGCGGATGTTCGGCGCCCATCGATCGACCATCGGCTTGGTCGTCTCGGACGCCATCATGCCGCACTTGGGCGGCGCCGCCATGTGCGAGGAGATCATGCGCCATGCTCCGGAGCTACCGTTCCTCTTTTGCAGCGGGTTCGCCGCGGCGACACTCTCACTCGGCGATCGTGGCCCTCAGCACCGCCGCATCCTCGCCAAGCCCTTCAACGAGCGAACGTTCTTGCAGCACGTGAGAAGCCTACTCGACGAGCGAGCGGCGCGAGCCGGCGTGTAGGCTGGGGACCGAGGCGGGGTCGGGAACGCTCAGGTGGCAGGTCGGCCCCCCTCGACGAAGTCGTGCACGGCGGCCGCGACCTCCGCCGCCTGGTAGTCGATGAGCATGTGGCCGGCGCCTTCAATGAGGTGCCAGCGGGAGCTACCCCCGGCGCGGATGATCAGATCGTGGACGCGCCGCGCGTGCTGCCAGGGCACGAGCGCGTCCTCTGCGCCGTGTAGAAAGAGCGTCGGGCATTGGATGCCACTCGCGCTCCGTGCCAGGAGCTCGCACGGCTCGCCGAGCGCAGCGTGCACCATGGAGACCAAGATTTCGGGCCTGTGCGAGAGCAACGCCAGCTCGCGTTCGATGCGGTCGCGGGGCACGGGTTCGGGCGAGTAGATGTCCTGCAGCACTCGGCTGAGGATCTGGCGACCGACAGACGCCCGGCGGGGCGAGCGCAGGAGCCAGCCCGTGGCGCGCGCCACGAGTGCGGCACCGGGTAGCGCCAAGAGGCGATAGCTGCCGTGAGCAGGCGTGCCGAGCGAGGCCAGAAGCGCGAGGCCAGCGACTCGATGCGGCCAGCGCGCTGCCGCTACTTGCGCGACGCCGGCGCCGTGGCTGTGGCCCACGAGATGAATCGGCTGATCCCACTCGAGAACATCGGCCAGCGCGAGTGCATGCTCGGCGAGCCGCTCGAGGCGAACGTCTGCGGGGGAGCTGTCCGGCCGGGGGCTACCGCCGAATCCTGGCAGGTCGATGGCGGCCACGTCGGCAAAGGTCGACAGCTGCTGCCCGAGCGCTTGCCAGTCCGCCAGCGAGCCAGGATTGCCGTGGAGCAGGAGCACTTTCGGCCGATCCGCGCCCGCACGTGCGTCGAGCATCGCGCGCACCGCGACTCCAGTGCCCAGGCGGAGCGTGACTGTCGCTGCGGGTTCCGTCATCAATCGTCCGGTCAGTATGCCTGCACTCGGCGCGGCTCGCACCGCCCAAGCCCTTCGGCCCACGAGCAAGCACCGCATGCTTGCCCGTGGGAGAGCGTGCGCTTCCGATCGGCAAGGGCTTTTCTCGGCACTCTGCTAGAAGGGCGGACCACAAATGAATCATGACCGAGGGCTCGTGGTCGTTTCCGGTGCTAGCGGCTTCATTGCTCAGCATTGCCTGCTCGAGCTGTTGCGTGCCGGGTACCGGGTCCGGGGCACGCTGCGCAATCTCGCACCGGCCCTTCAGCTCGAGGCAGCACTCGGGCGGCAGACTGCGGTCGATGGCAGGCTCGAGTTCGTCCAGGCCGACCTCGAGCGAGATGAAGGCTGGGATACAGCGCTGGCCGGCGCCGATTTCGTGCTGCACGTTGCCTCGCCCATTCCCGAGGCGCCGCCGCGCGACGAGAGCGAGCTGATCCGGCCGGCTCGCGAGGGGACCTTGCGCGTGCTCGGCGCGGCCTCGCGCGCCGGCGTGAAGCGCGTCGTTCTGACGTCCTCGATTGCAGCCGTTGCGTACGGCCCTGCCCGCGGCGGCGGGAAAGTCTACGACGAGACCGACTGGTCCGACCCGTCAGCGGACATCGGTGCTTACGAGAAGAGCAAGACATTGGCCGAACGGGCCGCTTGGGAGTTCGTCGCGAGCCTTCCCAGCGAGCGCCAGCTCGAGCTCGTCGTCATCAATCCGGGCGTGGTCTTCGGCCCGGTACTGGATGGCCACGTGGGCATTTCAGTGGGCGTCATTCGGCGCCTCCTCACGGGTGATGTGCCGGGCTGTCCGCGCTTGCAGCTCAGCTGCGTGGACGTGCGCGATGTCGCTCGATTGCACGTTCTGGCCATGACGACGCCCCAAGCGGCGGGGCAGCGCTTCATTTGCAGCGGTGAGTCCGCCTGGGTGATTGAGATTGCCCACATCTTGAAGCGACATTTTGGCCCTCGCGGTTATCGTGTGCCGGCGCGAACGGTGCCGGATTGGCTCGTGTACGTCGTCGCGCTGTTCGACAAATCGGCGCGCCTCATCTTGAAAGAGCTCGGCAAGCCCAGCGTATTTTCACACGAGCGCGCGACGCGAACGTTCGGCTGGAACCCCCGCGGAATCGAAGAAATCTTGGTCGCCACGGGCGAAAGCCTGATCGAACACGAGCTCATCTGAGATCGAGCACCGGCATGCATCTTGCTGTCGAAGGTCTTCATGCACCGAAGCAGCACTGGGGTGGGGCTTTTTTGCGCGCTGGCTGCCTTGGTCACGCTTGCCGCGGTCGGCTGCGGACGTGAACCGCTGATGCGGGACGAGTTCTGCGAGCGCTGGGCGCGCTCCGCTTGCACGCCGGAGGTGCTCTCGGTGTGTCAGAAGAGCGCGTCCGCGTGTCAGGCAGCGCAGGCATCGAGCTGTCGCGACTGGCTACCGAACGACTTCCAGGACGCGGGGGTCGACGACTGTCTCGAAGCCGTGAGCAATGCCTACGCCGATGCAGACCTGAATGCCGAGGAGCTCGATGTCGTGTGGCGACTGAGCGGACCGTGCAGTGACGTCGTGGTTGCGGGCGAGGGGGGTGAGCGGTGCGATGGCGACGAAGATTGCAGTCGCTCAGCTGGGCTCGCCTGTGTGTTCAAGGACGGAATGAACGGCACTTGCGAGCGCGCGGTGCGTGTCGAGGCGGGCTTCTCGTGTACCGAGCCGCACGAGCAGTGTGAGGCTGGTTTCTACTGTAACGGTGAGAACTGCATCGCGGCCCGCGACGTCGAAGAGAGCTGCACGAACGACACGCAATGCAAGGTTGGCCTCTACTGCTCCGAAGACGCTTGTGTGGAGCGGGCGCCCATAGGCACGGATTGCTCGAGCGACCAGCAGTGCGAAAGCGGGATTTGCTACGAAGTCGATGTCGACGAGCAGGTGTGCGTCGACCGGATCCGCCTGTCTCCTGCTGAGCCCGCCTGCGACTCACTCCGCTGAGCAAGGCGCGGACGTGCGGGCGGAGTGTGTCAAAAGTGGCGCCATGTTTGCGAGCTCGGACGTAAGCGTTAGTGGGCTGTGAGGGCAGACAGTCGAGTTGCAAGATCTCACTCGAGACGCATTTCGTCGCCCCTGCGGTGCACTCATTCCGGAGGGGGGGCAATTCTGTCCCCGCGGGCTCGCGTGTTTTCCGGGTACCACATCAGGGCGCCCCTGATTTCTGCGGAGCGGACGGTCCGCTCGCCCAGCGTGCATTTGGAGAGAGTCATGCCCGTGAACTCGAAAACCAGTGAATTCCTGCCTGCGTCTTCATTCATCCTGCTTGCGCTCACGCTGGCCGCTGCTCCTGGGTGCGGCTCTTCGCCTCCAGCGCCCGGTGGAACGGGTGGCATCTCCGGTAGCGGCGGAGCCATCAACGCGTCGAGCGGTGGCGGTGTGAACGGGACGGGGGGAAGTGTCGTTGGATCCGGCGGTGGAACCTCGAGCTCCGGCGGATCCGCGAGCTCGAGCGGTGGCGCCGCTTCGAGCGGTGGCGCTACGTCGAGCGGTGGCGCCGCGTCGACTGGCGGCACGAGCTCGAGCGGTGGCTCGGACAATGGCACCCCGGACGCAGTAGAGGCCAGCACGGGATGCGGACAAGCCGCGCCCGCGGACGGCAACGCGACCATCGATGTCGACGGCACGACGCGCGAATACATTCTCGCTCTCCCCGAGAACTACAATCCCGACACGCCCTACAGGTTGGTCTTCGCCTGGCATCCGTGGGGCGGCTCGGCGCAGCAGGTGGCCGGGGGCGGCTACTACGGGCTGCTCAGCGCGTCGGAAGGGCAGGCCATCCTCGTGTCGCCCGAAGGCCTCCCGTTTGGAGGCGAGAGCCTCGGCTGGGGCAACCAGAACGGCCAAGACATCGCCTTCTTGGAAGCGATGATCGAGCGCTTCGACGCCGAGCTCTGCTTCGACCACAATCGCATGTTTTCGACGGGCTTCAGCTTCGGCGGCATGATGTCGAACGCGGTCGCTTGCGCCGGTCTGGCGCGAGCAGTCGCACCGATGGCAGGAAATTCGATGGTGGCCGGCTGCGCCGATGGCACCCAGCCAGTTGCGTACATGGGCTTCCACGGAGACATGGACAAGACCGTCCTCCCCGAGGACGGTCGCACCGCGCGCGACATCTTCGTCGAGCGCAATGGGTGCGGAGCGGCGCAGCCCTCAGAGTCCGACTGGTGCGAGAAAACGAACGGTCAGAACGAGCCGTGCATGTGTACGAGCTACGAGGGTTGCACCGAGGGATATCCTGTCACTTGGTGTGAGTTCGGGGGAGGCCACACGCCCGCTCCGAACTCAGGCCAGACGATCTGGGACTTCTTCGCCCAGTTCTGACGAGGACGTGGCTCGTCGTGGCGGGCGCGCAGGTTCGATCGGGCCGCTCGGCCAGCTCGCTACGGTGGAATGCTACAGGGCGCGGGGGCGTCTTCGCTCCTCGCGTGCGGAGGCGACGGAGGGTCTACCTTGCTCGTAGGGGTCAGGATGAAACGCTCAGCCAAGAGGTCGAGTCGGCGTGCCTTCCTTTACGGGGCTGGCACGGCCGGGCTCGCTCTGCCTTTCTTGGAAGGGGTGCCGGAGCGCTCGGCCTTCGCAGCCGAGGAAGGCGACGCGACGTTTGCGCTCTTCATCTGTACGGCCAATGGCGTCGTGCAGGGGGTCGGGACGGAGAGCACCGATCGCTTTTGGCCGTCGGAACTGGGCCCGCTCACTCGAGACAGCATGGAAGCCGACAGCGCAGAGCGCTGCACGGGCCTGCTCAGCGACTACGCCCACCGTCTCCTGATCGTTCGCGGGATCAATCATGCGGGTCAAAGTGGTGGGGCGGACACGGCTGCTGCCGGCTTGGCCATGTGTCTGACGGGTCTGCCTTTTGCAGGCTCGAGCCACCAGACGACCAGCACGGGTCCTTCCGCAGACTGGGTGATCGCCCGCGCGGCGGGGCTCGAACCACTGACCCTCTATGCGGGCGCCAAAGGTGGCTACGTCGACGAGCGACTCTCCTTCTCTGCGGCAGGTCAGCTCGTCCCGGCAGAAGGCGATCCCTATCAGGTCTACCTCAAGCTAGCCGGCCTCCTCGACGCCGACGGTGCGCCCAATGGCGCCGGGGTCGACATCGCTCAGCGCCGGAAGAGCGTGAACGACCTCGTGCGGGACGACCTGCAGACGCTTCTCGGCAACGCGCGGCTGAGTCGGATGGATCGTTTGCGCCTGGAGCTGCATCTCGACGCCATCCGCGACATCGAGAACGAGCTCGCGGCGAGCACGTGTACTTCGGAGTCGCTCGATCTCGGGGCCATCGAGGCAATCGGTGAGGACGGCTTCACCGAGGACTTGGCGCAGATGCAGATGCAGCTCGCCGGGCTGGCGTTCTCCTGCAATCTCACGCGCGCGGCGACCCTGCAGTGGGGTGATGGCGTGGACCAAACCATCTACACCGTCGATGGCGAGCGTCTCGACAGATTCAGCTTCATCAGCAATCGGGTGCAGTCCGACGGCTCCTCTGGAACGCCGATCCCCAACGCTGTCGAGAAGCACGCCGAGATCGACCGCATTCGCATGCGGAGCTTCAAGACGCTGCTCGACCGCTGGAGCGAGCTCACCACGCCGCAGGGTTCGCTCTTGGATCAGGCGCTCGCCTTGTGGACGTGCAGCAAGGCGGACGGCCCGACCGACAGCTTCCACAACCTACCGGTCCTCATCGCGGGAAGCCCGCTCGGTCGCTTGAAGCAAGGGGCGTACATCGATGCCGGGAGCGTGAGCATGGGCCGCCTGCTCACGAGCTTGATCGAGGTGTGCGGCGTGGATGCGAGCGCCTTTGCCGGCGGCGTGGGTGGCCTGCCCGAAGTGCTCGCTTGAGGGCTGCCTCGCGGCTGCTCAGCGAGGCCAGCGCCACCAGGGAATGCCAAAAGCGCCTTCCCAGAGCTCGATGCGGACCCATTGGCCGGCTTCGAACTTCGAGAAGGATGCGCACGAGGTGCTGTAGCGATGGCGACGGCGCGCGTCGAGCAGATGCGGCCCGACGATGCTGCACGAGTCGTGCGAGCCTCGGGTGAGCTTCTTCTCGAGCACATCGAGCTTCGCTGCTAGCGGCGGACCCGGATCGAACACTTGGTTGCCGAGAGCGATGAAACCGTAGGCGTAGGCCGCTGCGAGCGATGACGCCGCCAGCGCGGTCTTGAGCTTCTCCTTGTCTGTGACGATGTAGATGCCGGCCGTGAACAGCAGCACGACCGGCGCGGCCCCGAGCGCGACGCGGGGCAGGTCCAAGGGACTCGTGGACGCGAAGGCGCGTGCACCGAGTGCGATCGAGGCGACGAGGACCGGTACGTCCGCTCCCGGCCAGCCGGGGATCGTGCGGAAACGGACCCGCGTGGGACGGGCGAGACACGTCACCATCAGGACGGGTGGCGTGAGCATGCCGAACAGGACCAGCGGAAGGTAAGGGCGAGGGTAGAGGGCGAGGACCAGGAGGGGGCAACAGATGCCGAGTCCCAGCCAGGCATCCAGGCGTCGCTGCTTGGAGAACTTCACGGCAAAATCCTCGCGGCTGGGCGCAGTCGGAGCTGCCAGGCGAACGGCCTCCAGCGCGTCGTTGAAGTCCTGCTGGTCCAGATCGACAGCGTCCGCGAACCACTGCCGGAACTCGTCGTCGAGCTCGAAGCTGAGGCCGAGGCGAGCGATTCTGCCCTTGCTTCCGAAGAGGTCCATCACCTGGTGCGTGTCCCCCAAGCGGTAGCCGGTGATGTCACTACGGAGAATCGTGCGGTCGCGCAGGCTGCGGATGCGCATGCGGTCCAAGGACAGAACCAGGAGGAAGCGTCGATGCTCCCAGTAGATCAGGGCGGCAAGGACCAGAAACGGGGCGGCGATGTACCGCAGGACTTCGGGATGGGTTCCCGGTTTGCTCGCCAGTAGAGAGCCGACCACCATGCCGAGCCCGATCAAGCCAAAGAGAGCCACGGCGGCCAGTCGCGAGTGCTGGCTCGATCGGGTGCGAACGTAGACGCGACCGTGGGGGTCGAGGTGCATGGGGTTTGGTGCGCGAGAGCGGCTCAATCGTGCTCGAACGCGAGCGATGCGACGACGATCTCGTCTCGGAGGTCCGTGCCCGTCAGCGTGCCCCGGAAGATGACTTCACCGCCGCGCGGTGGCTCGTCCAGGCGCCAGTCGAGCTCGAAATGTAGCGAAGTGGCCTCGTAGCGCGTCAGGTCGAGCGGCAGGCGTTCGGTGAGCGCTTCGCCCCATTGGTCGGGACCTAGGACGAAGCCACCCAAGATGGGCAGTGAATCGGAGGAGGGGACGTCCGGAAAGTCGACACTGAGCGTGGCCGAATTGTCATGGGCGAATACGCCATCTTCAGTCGTGATGCGCGTTGTGGTGTGGCAGTACACCTCTTTCGCTCGGCACTGCCAAACGTTGGCGAGGTAGCAGGGCTCACCTTCACGGGAAGGCACGCTCAGCGTGACCTCGGTGCTCTCCCCGTCGCTGTAGCTGAGCGTGCCGGAGTAGCTACCGAAGTACGGGCCGACGATGTCGTCGATGAGGGCCCCGTGCACGACTCGATCCAGCGCGACTGGTTGGTCGTTCGAGTAGCAAGGTTCGGAGTCGCCCACTTCGCAGCCGGTCATCCAGAGAGAGGCGACGCAGCAAAACGACGCGATGCCGACGTGGCGGCTCCTCATGGCACGACCTTGTGCAAGGTTCCGAGCCCGACGTGCAGGTTGTCGGTGCTGGAGCGCACGACGAGCAATGCTTCATACGTGGCGTCGCTCCCCTTGCTGAGGGTGAGCTGCGCCGTTGGATCGCGGTCGAGAATCATGGGTGCGTCGGGCAGCTGGCCCCTTTCGACCAGCACGGCGGGGTCGATCGACAACGTGAAGGATGGCTCGGCGAGGAAGCCTGTCTCCAGCACGCGGGGCTGCTCCGTCGCCGAGACCGAGAGCACCTCGTCCGTGCTCGAGGCTTCGACTAGGGCTTCGACCGTTGCCACGTCGCAGCGCAGGAACGTTTCCGCCTCGCGCTCGGTCACCGTGAACGTCAGGGACGTTTCGTCTCCCGTTTGCAGCCAGGAAAAGTCGCCTACGAAAGTCCCGAGCGATGGGTCTTCCGTGGCTCCGACCAGCTGGATGGGAGAGCCCTCCTCTTCACACTCCGGACTGCACGCGCTCACGAGCCATGCGGTCACGAGGGCGCACACGTGGCCCACGCGACGACGCAAGTGCTGCCGCGGCCGCGACTGCAGGCCCGAAAGGAGCAATGGACGCTTCAAGCTGCCCCCATCAGGGTTTCCGACTTCGGAGGTGCTCACTTCTTGCCGAACAGGCCCCCGAGACCGCCGGCCAGGTCGCCCAGGTTGGGACCCCCGCCGCCCATGAGTGAGTCGAGCTGCCCAGCGAGGGGACCGGGCAATTTTTGCTTGAGGAAGCCGACGACGGTCTCCACCGCCTGCTCTGCCTGCTGCTCCGAGATGCCGGTCTTCTGGGTGATGAGGGCGACGATTTCCTTCATGATGATCCTCCAGATCGCATGGTGCCCGACGGAGCCCGCCCACGCCACCTGAACTTTTGCTCGCCTTCCGGAGGGCAGAGCAGAGTAGCAGAGCGCAGTAGAGGCCTTTCGTCTCGTAGCGAGGCGGAGCGTGCTCGAGGCGGCGCAGGCGTCTGGTGTCGAAGGGAGCGATTCGATAGTTTGCTCGCGTGCACGTGCGGCTGAACTACGTGGTGTTGATCGCGGCGGTCATTGCAGCTCCGATTGCCATCGGCTTGTCGCTCAGCCCGGCCTCGAGCGCGGGGTCGTTCGTCACCAGCCTGGCTGCGTTGCTCGCACTAGCGCTCTTGCTGCCTCAGGAATGGCAGCGAGACCGTCGTGCGGCTGCGGTGTTCCTGTTTGGGGTTTCCTTCGTGGTCATGACGAGTGCCGGGACCTCGTGGGTGATCGGCGACGAGAGGAAGACGGTCGCGCTGGCGGTGGGTCTGATTGCTCTGCTGAGTACCGTCGCATTCGGCGTGTTCTGGTGGCGCGAGTATCGGTTCGTGGATCTGTTGCCGTCGTGGCTCGACGGGACGTTCCCGGAGGCTTCGATGTTCGAGGAGGACGGCGTTCAGTGGGCGTTCGGTCGGGGCGTAGGCCCCGATGAAGCACCTGACGTGCAGTTCCACTTGCAGAACAACGTCGACGCAGCGCGCACGGTGGAGCTGCGCTTGCTGGAAGAGTCAGGCGTTCTATCGAGAAGCGGTGCGCTTCTGCTTCCTGCACCCTTCGCCGTCGAGCTGCCACCACGGGCGCATGCCACCGTGACGCTGCCCTTGGCTTGGGCTCCTCTGCACAAAGCGAAGAAGGTCCAGCTCTACTTCTTCGTGGACGCGCGAGGTGCGGCGGCACCTCGGAATCGACGGCAGCGGGGCCCCCGCGGTCCGCGGCCGACGTCCAAGTGGATCGTGGTGCTCGGGCCACTGGCGGGTCACTTCACGCTCCAGCGGGGAGGCATTCACCTGGTTCTCCAGCGTCCCGCGCAGCCGGCACCACCTGCTGGCCCGCTGCAGGGCCGATTGGAGCTGCTGGAGCGTCCCGCGCTGGTGCCTCAGTATGGAGCGAGATTGACCGGAGTCACACCGCGGTGAGGCGGAGGGGGCCGAGGACGTTGTGCAGACGCGCGGACCTCAGTGCCTCATCGCGAACGTCCTCATGAGCGCCGCGCACTCCGCCGCGTGGGTTTCCAGCAGAAAGTGCGCGCCGTCGAAGACGTGCGCCTCCATGCGCGGCAGGGCTTTCATCCTCGCGAGCGTGCAGCAGGAGCAGCGCGGGGCTGCGCGGTGAGCCAGCAACCTGCACGGCGATGGGCCCGCCCGGGAGTGGTACCTGGTGCAGACTTGGTGTCGTCTGTGCGGACTCGTCGGCTACCAGCATGACCGAGGCGCGGGCAGTTGGGATCGGTCGGCAGCCCGGCCCCCCTTGCTTCCAAAAGTCCGTGCGCTCGCTTTCCGTGGCGCGGCGACGGCGGGACGTCAGTCGCGACCACCAAGAGCCGGCTTGACGGGGCGCGTCCCCAGCTGACCTAATCTGCTCATGAGTACGTGGCGGGCGCTCCGAAGGATGCTCGAGGCGCGGCACCCCGGTTATGCGGATCTGCTGAATCCTCCCGCTACGGCGGCGGAGATCGCGGAACTCGAGACGTATTTCGGCGTCTCGCTGCCGGCAGCGGCGCGCGAGATCTACGAGGATGCCAACGGACAATCGAGTCGGCTGCCGGGAGTGCTTCTGGGGATGACGATGTTGCCCATCGAGTACGTGCTCCGCGAGGCCGACGAGTGGTCATCGGTGGACAACAGCGACTTTCCGCCGTCAGGCTTCAGCTCCGCACCGCCGGGCGCCATTCAGCTCATGTACGCGAACCGTCGTTGGCTTCCGCTGTTCAACACCGGCGGTGGCAATCACATCGGGCTCGACTTCGATCCGGGTCCGCAGGGTACGATCGGTCAAGTCATCAACTTCGGTCGCGATGAAGATGACAAGACCGTGATGGCGAGCTCGATCGAGCACTTTCTCCTCGATTGCATCAAGCGGCTGCAAACGGACGAGAAGTTGACCATCAGCGATCTAGGTGTCGCTTGCTACGGCGAATACCTGTTCATCGACTGTTGGGTGCACGAGAAGTATCAAGCCCAGAAGGGCTGAATGCGGCCGCGCTGAGCGGTCATGCGCGGCGCAGGACGACGTGCGTGGCCTGTTCGGAAGCGACGAACTTAGCGCATTCGTAGCCAAGCGCGCGGAGGTCGAGTCCTTCGAACATGCGCTCGCCGCTGCCGAGCAACACGGGAGCGATGGCGTAGTGCATTTCGTCGATGAGGCGCTCGCGCAGATACTGCTGGATGGTGCTGGCGCCGCCGCCGATGCGCACGTCGCGATCGCCTGCGGCAGCGCGGGCCTTCTCGAGAGCTTCGTGGATGCCCCCCGTGACGAAGTGAAACGTCGTGCCGCCGTCCATCTCGATGGAGGCGCGCTGGTGATGCGTCAGGATGAAGGTGGGCACGTGGTAGGGGGGAGTGTCGCCCCACCAACCTTTCCAGCTCAGGTCGGTCCAATGGCCCCGGTGCGGGCTGAACATGTTCCGTCCCAAGATCCAGGCGCCGACATTCTGAAAGCCCCGCGCAGCGAAGTCGTCATCGACGCCGGTGGTGCCCTCGTCCTTGCCGAGTAGCGTCCGCTGGAGCGTCCGCGTGGGAAACAGCCATTGGTGTAGGTCCGTGCCGCCCACACCGAGCGGATTCTGCAGGTCTTGATGTGGCCCCGCTCCGTAGCCATCGAGCGAGACGGTGAAGCTCTCTACGCGAACTTTCGGCATGACCCGTTCCTACTCCCTGGGTATCAGCTTGGGAAGCACGGCGGGCCAGACGAAGACGAGCGTTCCGCCGACGGGCAGCGCGTGCCAGAGCGGCGCAACACGGTCCAAGCCATCGACGACGCGCTCGACGAGCTTTTGATGTGCTGGCGTCAGAGACAAGCGCGGCGCTGGTCTGGCATCGGGCTGTTGACCGTGGCGTCGCCTCCAAAACAGGTCGCTGACGGCAGCGAGGCGTTCGGAGAGCTCGAGATCGCGCTGGCCAAGGATGTCATTCGTGTCGAAGGACTGGTCCTTTCGCTTCTGCTTGCGGATGGCACGAGCTCGTTCGCGTGGACTTTCGCCGGCCACCGGTGCGGGAAGGAAGGTGCCCCCACCGCTCGCCGCGCGACCGAAGACGCCGCTCGTCAGCCCAAGTTCGGCTTCGACGAGGTAGTGCACTAGATCGTGGGGAATGTCCTCGTCGAAGCCCGGCGCCGGATCCATGGCCTGCGTGCGACCATCGGGGAGGATCGTGGTGACCGAGTAGCGGCGGGCTCCCGTCCGCGTGAAGACGACGTCCATTTGGCAACGCGATAGCAGAATCGAGTCCGGGCGCCCTGCACCATGGCCCTCGCATCGGCTCCGCCTTCGGTCCCTCGGAGGTAGCCGAGCGATCGTGTCGTCGAGGTGGAGTCACTCGCGGGCGCCGAGGACGAAAAACGCGCCGTGCCTCCCAGCGCCCCCGCGTCTGAGAAGATTGTGACAAGAAAGCGCCGACGAATCTAGCCTGGTTTCTCGTGCGTCCGGGACTCAGCTTTCGGGACCTGGAGGAGGTGACTACGCATGACGGATCGCTCGCTATTTCGCCAAAGGTCGAATGCCCTGCTTCGCGAGCTGCTCGAAGAGCCGGGGCTCGACCAGCTCGTACGACAGCTTCCCGGACCCGAGTGGAAGGCGGTGGTGCGCCACGTGGGGCTCGAGGATTCGTCGGAGCTCCTGGCGCTGTCTACCCCGGAGCAGCTGGTCGAGTTGATCGACGAGACGCTGTGGACTTCTGGCACGAGCGAAGCCTTCGACGTCGAGCGCTTTGCCACGCTGCTCGAGGTGCTGCACGAAGCGGGTACGCAGACTCTCGCCGACAAGATGGCGTCGCTCCCCGAGGAGTTCCTGACGATGGCCTTGGGCAGGCTGACTTCTGTCTGGCCGACGGAGCTCTTGCGGCAGCTGGCCGAAGCGGACGAGAGCGGAGTGCTCGAGAAGAGACTCGAGAGCCAGGGCTTCGAGGACTTCGACGAGTACAGCGTGCTTTCGCCGAGTGGTTGGGCGTGGGATCCGCTCGTCGCGCTCCTGACCAGCTGGAGCGACTCGCATCCGGAGCTCATGACTCGTGTGCTCGGGCGCTTGTCGATGGCGAACGTGAACGGCATCGGAGAGGTCGACGAGCTCGTGAACGTTCTCGATGAGATGGCCGAGTTCGAAGAGGACGCACAGGGCGAGCGGGAGGAGCGCCGCGCGCGCACGGGCTATGTCTCAGGCAGCGATGCCCGCGCGTTCTTGCGGCTGCCCGCTGCGACGAAGCCAGGCGAGACGGATGCCGTCAGTGCAGCCTATTTTCGCCGTCTGCGTCCCGAGTCCGACCAGGAAGAGCGGGCCAGCCACCCCCGTCTGCGCGAGCTCCTGGGTCGCCACACCGGCGCCTCGGGGACGAGCAGCGGCCGTCGGCTGGGCGCTGGCTCGGGCTTACTCAAGCTGGCGCTCGAAGAGCTCGCGCTTCGTTCTACCGAGCGCCATGCGCGCGCGCTCGAGGAGCTGGCCTTCCTGACGAATGTCGTTCTCGCTTCGCTGGCCGACACTCGAAGCAACGATGCTGCACCGCTCGTCGCGGAGGCGTTTCGCTCCGTAGCGGCCAGCTTGGAGACGGCGGGCCTCACGGAGATTGGGCTCGCACCGAAGGAAGCTGCCAAACGGTTCGGTGCCGAGCTCGAGGCGTGGGGCCCGATTGCGCTTTTTCGTCGGCGGCCGCGGTGAAGGTGGAACAGCGCGCTGCGCACGGTTCGCTGGCGCGCTGTCCGCGACGTGCTTGCGGGTGCGGGGTGCTTCGTTGGTGGATGTGCGATCGTGCGCGCTCAGCGAGCAGCCGAGCCGGCGAGCGGATCTTCCCGCGTCGCCTGCTGGCTGAGCTGCTCGGCGAGCCCGACGAGCACCCCTTCGGGGCCGCGAACGTAGCAGAGCCGGTACAGGTCTTGGTACTGGACCACCTCGCCGACGAGCTCTGCGCCGCGCCGGATCAGGCGCATGAGCGTATCGTCGATGTCTTCGACGGTGAACATGACGCGCAGGTACCCGAGGGCGTTGACCGGGGCTCGCCGGTGATCGGCGACGACGCTGGGAGCTAGGAAGCGCGATAGCTCGAGACGACTGTGACCGTCCGGGGTCCGCATCATCGCAATCTCGACACGCTGGTCGCCGAGCCCGGTGACGCGGCCCGCCCAGGTTCCCTCGACGATCGCGCGCCCCTCGAACACGAGACCGAGCTCGGTAAAGAACTCGACGGCGGCGCCGAGATCTTCGACGACGATGCCCACGTTATCCATGCGCTGGACGGTCATGCCGTAGCGTACGTCGAGAGCGGGCTACCTGCGCCGTCGGAGCAGGGCGATGCTGCCGAGGGCTGCGACCAGAGCGGAGGCGCTTCGGCGCCGATGCAGGCGCTCATCGGGTGTCGGATGTTTCCGAGCCCTCGACACGGAGCAATGAATAGATTGCGACGTCCCAGCGCTGTCCACGCAAGGCCATGTGGGAGCGGAGGATGCCGTCCCGCTGCATGCCGAGCTTTTCGGCTGTGCGTATGCTCCTGCTGTTGGCAGCAAAGACGGGAGCGAAGATGCGCTCGACTGGGGTCGAGGCGAAGGCATGGGCAAGCAGGGCGAGCCCCGCTTCTGGAATCAAGCCCAGGCCCCAGTGCTTTCGGTGCAGGATGTAGCCAAGCTCCATCACTTGGTGCTCTTCCGGACGCCAAGTGAGGCCGATGCCGCCGATGCAGCAATCCTCGTGGCCCCGAAGTGTCACGGCATAGTCGAGGGCGCCGCGCTCGTAGTTGGGCGCGACGACCGAGTCCAAGAAGCGGTGAACGTCGGCGAGTCGCTCGGAGCGATCCCACGCCATGTAGCGCGTCGTTTCCAGATCGGAGGCGTACGCGTAGACGCCTTCTGCGTCGCAGGGCTCATAGCCGCGGAGGACGACTCGACTGGTCTCGATGCGGGGAGGTCGGAAGGAGACCGTGGCAAGGCTCATCGCTGCGAGGAAGCTAGCACGGCCGGCCGCCGACGAACGCGAGGTGACTGCTCGTCGGCGGGCACAACGCCATCTCCGTCTGCTCGGCCGCTGGCGCCTAATCGACGCGCGGAAGGCGGTAGAGGTCGGCGTCACCGCGGGCGTACACGTAGCTGGTCGAGACTGCCACGGCTCCCTCTGCGAATCCCTTGTGCGTTCCCAGGATCGCGCAGCTCATGCCGTCCTTGGCGGTAAAGCCCCAGGATTCATTGTCGTCGGCCCAGTACACGACATCGCCGCTCGGCGCCAAGTCGACGAAGCCAGCGAACCGCCCGAAGCCATCTGGCCCGGGCACACCGAGTGCCGCTGGTTCGCCTCCAGTGAGAGGGACACTCCTCAATGGAGAGTCGTCGAAGTACGCATGAGTTGCATCGACGGCCATGAACCAGATGTAGCGAAACTCGTCAGTGGGCGTGACCTGCGTCGCGCCGCTTCCGTCGAGGTTCAGCGCCAGTACGTTGTCCACATCGTGATAGTAGAGCGCCTCTCCGGAGACCGTCGGCTGCCGCATGACGTCCCCGAGTGGGCCCAGCAGCACGGCCCCGCTGAGGTCGTCCGTTTGGCCAATCGTGATCGCGAAGACCTCGGTTTCCGTGGCGTACACCACCTGGGTGTCGTTGAACGCCATGATTCCCGTCACGAGCGTTTGCGGCTCGAGCTCGGCAGCTGCATTGGTCAAGTCGAGCGTCTTGAGGCCTTCGGCATCGACGACGTACAGACTGTCCCCATACACGGCTAGATCGACGGCCCCTGCATCGAGCAAGGTGCTGACACTTCCCGTCGCATCCAGCTTGGCAATGCGCGGCGGCGGATCGTTGAAGTCGTAGCTCTCGACGAAGATGAGCTCGTCACCGTGCGTAGCGATTGCATCGATGTGCGCGAAAGTATCGACGTTCTCGTAGATGGGCTCCGGGCCCGGCACGGTGTTCGGGATGCACTGACCATCCTGGACCGAGAACGGCTCGGACGGCTGCCCGCCGGACGCATTGCCGCCGTTGGCATTGCCGCCGCTGGCGTTGCCGCCGCTCGAGTCCACGCCGCCGGTCGCATCGCCACCCGCGCCGGGGGACCCGCCCGTACTCGCCGCCCCGCCGGTGGACGAGTCCGTACCGCCGTCGCCACTGCATGCCACGCATCCCCACGTGGCCAGCGCCACTCCGATTCGAGCCCACGTCGCAGGACCAGAAGTTCCCATCATGGGACTCTCTTTTCACATTCGCCGCGCCGGGGGAAGTGGCAAGCAGGGCGAGAAGGCCGCAAAATGGGTGAGCACTCGAGTCACCACTGGTGGCTGGCGGAGTTGCGAAGACCCGTCACAGAGAGGGGGTTCTTCGCATCGATCTCGCTCGCCGCCCCCGCGCGGAGAAGCGCGCAGGGTGCTGAAAAGACTTTTTCAGCACCCTGGCGGGCGATCGAGCAGCACGGGGAGCTCCGATAGGTGCCGAATCACGGTGACGCCCTGCGGCAAGGGCACTAGGTCGTGATGAGGCTGGAAGGCGAAGACCTGCATGCCTGCCGCGAGGCCAGCTTGGATGCCCGGCAGGCTGTCTTCTACGACAGCGCAGTCCGTTGCTTCGACGCCGAGGACCGCGGCTGCGTGGAGGAAGATTCCAGGGTCCGGCTTCCAGCTTCCCACTTCGTAGCTGCTGAAGATCGTACCCTCGAAGAAGGGTAAGAGGCCGGTCAGCGCAAGGCTGAGCTCGATCTTCTCTCGGGGACCGCTCGACGCGACGCAGAAGCGTTGGGTCAGCGATCGGAGCAGTTCGAGCGCTCCATCAATCGGGCGCAGCCGCAGCCTGAATGCAGCTGCCGTTCTAGATCGGAAGTGCTCGACGAAGTCGAACGGCAACGGTCGCTCGAGCTCGAGCTCGAACTCACGCAGGCACTCCGCCAGCTTTCTGCCGCGAAAGCGCTCGACTGCGTCGGCGAGCGGGACGTCCAAGCCGTGCTCGGCCACCATCTCCACGAGGATCTCCGTCGTGAGGACTTCGCTATCCACCAAGGTCCCATCGCAATCGAAGATGACGGCCCTGCTCGGCATCGCGCCGACCCAAGGTAGCAGCGTCTTCTCCGAGCAGCACGGGGAGCCGGGGGCGTGGCGAAACTCAGGCATCTTGACGTATGCTGTCCCGACTCGACACTTGGGGCGAGCTGGACGGTATGAACGATGCGAGTGACCGGGTGAGGCGCGCGCCAGAGAGAGCGGCCAACAGGGTGCTGAAAGAAGCACCCTGCCGACGAGAACACCCTGCCAAGGGCAGCTGGGCGGCCCTCGTGCTCCTGTGTGGAGCGTGCGGCAGCGTTGACGGGCCGTCTGACATGGGTTCGGGCGGTCAATCGTCGACGGGAGGCAGCCTGGGCGAGAGCGGCGGTGCTTCGGCGGGGGGACAGCACACGGGGGGACAGCACACGGGCGGACAGAACACGGGCGGCGGTTCGGCGTCGGGCGGCAGCTCGAGTGGCGGTCAGGCGGCGGACGGCGGCGCGGGTGGCAGCTCGAGTGGCGGTTCCGACTCCGGGGGGAGCAGCTCGGGGGGATCGGGCGGTCAGACCGACCCTTGCCTCGGGAGTACCGAAGCGATGCTGCCGACGGTGGCCCGCAGCGCCACGTTCTCTGGCACGGACTCGGAGTACTCCGAGCTCTACGACCAGCTGTGCGTGACCAAGGACGATTGCGTGGCCCCGTGCACGGAGCGCGGTGGGACCGAAGAGTTCTGCGCCGAGCACGTTTGCGTCGACAGCACGGACGACTACTGCTTGCCGCCCACCAAATGGCGGTCGGTCACGAATGCCCTAGAAGAAGATGGCACGCAGATCGATTCTGCCGAATCGTCGCTCGATGCGGGTACGGTGGGCTTTCAGGACCGACTGGTCCTCGAAGGCTTCGGATTCGACGTGCCGACGGAGGCGGCGATTGTCGGAGTGACGGCACGTGTGCTGCGTGCCTACTCGTCCACGGAACCGGTCGTGGACTACTCGGTGCGACTCGTCTGGGATGGGGAGGAAGTCGGCACCGACCTCAAGCGTCCCGACGTCTGGCCCGAGGAGGTGCTGGCAGAGGCCGAGTACGGCGGCGCGACTGAGCTCTGGGGAGTCGAATGGTCACGCGAGCAGATCATGTCGGAGAGCTTCGGCATCGCGATCGGCGCCTTGCCGCTCACCGGCGGTCGCGCCTACATCGACGTGGTGCGGTTGGTCGTGCACTACGACCTCTGCGAGTGAGTCTCGGTCTTCGGCTGCGTAGCGGTGGTGTCTTCGTCCTCCGGGAGGCCAAAAACACAGCGTCGTCGTACCTTCGTGTCACACGCGCCTGACGCGGGTGCGTGACGCAGGCTGGGAAATCGCTCATCATCGAAAGATGCGATTACGCACTGCGCTGCTGGGCGGATGCTGGATCGTGTCGTTCGTCCTCTCCTGCGAAGGGCCACGAAGTGGACAGGACGCGAGCGACCAGGGCGCTCCTGGAGCCGCAGGCGCAAGCACGGATGGGCAGGACCTGGTGGAGGCGTTCGTGCCCTATGAGGACGGCTGGACGTTCACGTTCGGGCGGGGCGGCCGCGCGACTCAGGTGGTGTCGACGCCGTCGGGATATGCCTTGTCCGTCGACTGGATGGGGGGTGAATTCAGCGATTCGGAAGGGCAAACGGTGCCGCACGAGGGTGGGCCGTTCGTGGCGGAGCTCAGCCCCGCCAGGAGCTGGCTCACCGTCCTGCCTTCGGGACGTGAAACGTCCAGCTGCGAGATGGCCCTCTTGCCGGGTGGGCGCCTGGTGGTGGTGGCGGTCGTGAGACAGGCGAGCTCGGACCCGACGTGGGTCGGGGCCCAGGGCGTTCGCTTGACTGTATACGAAGGGGAGACCGAACTTTGGAGCGCCGCGTGGCCGATCACGACCTCAGCGAGCACGAACCCTCGGGTGGCAGCGCTGGACGATGGCACCTTCGTGGCGTGGACGGCCGACGTAGCGGAACCAGCGGACGAGCCCAGTGACCCAGCGACGGCCCCTGAATGGACCGCGCACCTTCGCCACTATGAGGTCGAGGGAACGTTGCTCTCGGACAGCGTGCTGGCCAGCCACCGATTCACGCGCTTGGCGGGCACGAGGGACGCGGACGTCTTGCTGCTTTCTCGACGCGAAGAGGAAGCAGCGACTGCCTCGATCTGCCTCGCGCGCCACCGACCCGACGGTGAAATGCTGTGGGAATCGTGCTTCGGCAATGATTACGACGAGCCGAGAGCGGTGCTGGCTCTGGCGAACGGTGGAGCGGCCGTTCTCCTCAACAATATTGCTGCATCGGACGCCGACGAAGACTTCGATGCACATGAAGACCGCACGTTGCTGCTCGAGCCAGAGGGCGCCGGGTACTTCGAGGACGGGAGCGCTCTCGTGCTCGTGAGCGCGTCGGGAGCACTAGAGCGCGCGTCGCTTCTCCACTCCAAGTACGGAATGGAGGCTTCGGCAGTGGTGGAAGACTCGATGGGGACCCTCTACGTCGGCGGCACGACGAGCGGCGATGGGCTCCTCTTCGGGAACCGGTGGCTCACGTATTCAGACGACTTGTTCGTGGCGAGGTTTACCTCCGAAGGAGTGGCGCAAGGCGCCCGCATCTGGGGCGGAATCGGGCTCGACGTGCTGCACGGCCTCGCCGTGGATGAAGACGATTCGCTCGTCGCTGCGGGCTACTTCACCGATCGCGTGAACTTCGGCCAAGGCGGCAGCACGGACATCCGAAGCGCGGAGGCCGAGCCGGACGGGAGCGCCTTCATCACGAAGTTTCGCTTCTATCCCGAGCACGTCGTGGAGTACCCGCGCGTTTCTTGTGAGCCGCTTCCGGTGGAGCACATCCCCGCCGACTTCGAAGCATGCCATGCCGCGGACCAGCGAGCGCAGAAGGGCAACCCTTGCTCGCAAATGTACTTCGAAGGCGACGCCGGCTACGACGAATGCCTCGAGTACGGCAGCTTGAATCCTGCATCGGACGATACGCCGAGCTACTGCCAGGTCAGCTACGATGCGTTCTCGTGCCCCTGATGGGGCAGGCACCCCGCTCGACCGCGCCTCGAGAGCGCTCGGTGCTCGAGCTCACGGAATCAGAAGCTCGTCGAGCTGCTCGAAGGTTTCGCCCATCACGTCTTCCATGCCGTGCTCGGCTTCGAGAGCTTCCTTCGAGGGATAGAGGTCGCGTAGCACCAAAAGGGTGCTTTCTCCTCGTTCCTCGAAAGTGACCGTGGTGACGGCGCCACCGTCCGTTTCGTCGTTGGTCCAGACGAGGCGCGAGTGCGGGGTGACCTCGATGTAGAGGCCGTGAAAGGTGGCAGGGTCCGCGTCGCCATGGCGGAAGACCAGCGTGTACTTGCCGTCGGTGCGCACATCCATCTCGCAGGAAAGCAGGGACATGCCCAGCGACTTCGGCACCCACCACTTCTTGAATAGCTCGGGCGTGGTCCATGCCTGGAAGACGAGGTGGGCCGGAGCGTTGAACAGCCGTGTGACGACGATCTCGCGCTCGGACGCACGTTCGACCGTCGTGCGGTTCTTGCTTGGCGTGGGCTTACTTCGTGCGTCCATGGATCTTCTCCTTCTGTTTGAGTTGCTCGATCGTCCTGTCCAGCTCGTCGAAGCGTGCATCCCAGAGCTGGCGGTACTTCTCGATCCACGCCGTCTCGTCGTCGAGGTTGAGGGGACCGAGCTTGCAGGTCCTGACGCGGCCGACCTTCTCCGTGCTGACGAGACCTGCCTGCTCCAAAACGCCGACGTGCTTCTTCATGCCCGTCAGCGTCATGTGGAACTTCTCGGCTAGATCCGTAATCGAGGCGTTGGCGTGCCCGAGCTGCTCCAGGACGCCCCGCCTCGTGGGGTCCGAGAGCGCGGCGAACGAGGCATTCAGCCGTGGATCCGAAAACTGAACCATGTGGTACAGTATTAACGCGCGCTGACGCGGCACGCAAGCGAATCCGGGAGTCCGTGCGTCGCTCTGAGGACGCGAACGTCGGTGCAGTGCATGCGCGGTCAGTGGTCACCGCGGACGGCAATGCCCAGCTGGCGCGAAGGGGGACCGAGGCGCGCGTTCCCAGCGTCCCCGATTGCAGTCCGGCCCCTCCTGGCCCGAACGCACCGAGCGCGCTGCGCGACTCGGCTCGTTGGCCTGGACGATCAGTTTGGAATCGTACACGCGGGAGGGGCGGCAAAGCGCCGCCGCCCGAACGGCGGCAGGAGAACTATCGTTCTCATCGTCATGACGCCGTCGAGCGCGGAGCGAGAGTTTCACACGGACCTGGGCGCGACCCGGAAGAAATGCGCGCGGCTCGGTTTGACCACCGCAACCGTCGCCATCGCCGCGCTCTCCTGTATGAGCGCTTGCTCGAGCAATGCTCCAGGCGATGGTGCGACGACGGGAGGAGCGTCCTCCGGCGGCGCCGCGAGCGGCGGAGCCGTGAGCGCAGGTGGTTCGGCAGCGGGCGGATCGCCGCCCAGCGCAACGGGAGGTGTGGCTGGAGCGGGCGGCGCAGTCGGGAGCGTCGGAGGGGCTGGCACCGGCGGCGGAGCGGCAACGGGAGGCTCGGTAAGCGGCGGCACCGGGGGAGCGAGCAGCGGCGGATCCGGGAGCGGCGGAGCCAGCACGGGCGGGCAATCCACAGGCGGACCGTCCGCTGGCTGCGGCACGGAATTTCAGAATCCGCCACCGGACGACGAGCAGCAGATCGTCGAGATCCAGGGCGACTCTCGGTACTACCTGATGGACGTTCCGGACGGCGCCGACAACAGCGAGCCGCTCATGCTCGTCTTCGCGCTGCACGGATTCGACATGAACAACATTGCCGTGGTGGACCTCTTCAACTTCACCGAGCGCTCGGGCGGTCAGGCGATCACGGTGTGGCCGCAAGGTGAAGGGCCGCACCCCGGCAACGTGTCTCATTGGGGAGATGGCGTCCTCGAGTCCACTTGGAGCGCGAACGCGAAGAACTTCGAGTTCTTGCAGCGCATCATGAGCGACATCGGAGAGCGGTACTGCATCGATCAGGATCGCATCTTCATCGCAGGCTTCAGCATGGGAGGCTTCTTCACCAACTCGATCGCGTGTGAGCACCCCGAATGGTTCCGAGGCTTCGCCCCGGTGGCCGGTGGCGGTCCGCAGAACTGCGGTAGCTCCGAGCCGGTGGCCATCATGGTGCAGCACGGGACCGCCGATATGATCGTCTATCCGGAGACCGGGGAGGGCAGCCGAGACTTCTGGCTGACGAACAACGGTTGCGGCGACGCTTCCACAGTGTCGCTCAACAACTGCGCCTTTTACGAGGGCTGCCCTGAGCAAGCCCCGGTCGCCTGGTGCACGGGCAACTACGACCACTACATCCCGAGCGAAGTGGCTGAAAACGCCTGGTCGTTCTTCAGCAGTCTTTGAGGCATCGTCCACCGGCCGCGAGGTCGAGGGGGGCTCCGCTCTCGGTGGTCGCGCAGTCGAGCGCGCTGCGAGCGTGTAGTCATTCCTTTGAGAGAGAATCTGTTCACGCGGCGGGGTCGAATTCCGGCCCCTGTGTCGTCAGGCGCTTGGGAACTAGACCAGCCGGGCGATGCCGCGCTCACTTCTGACAAGGGACAAAATTGACGTGAGGGTTCTCCAGGGCTGCTTCACCCTGGCCTTCCTCTGTGCTTGCTCGAGCGGAGGCCCCGGCGCGCCGCCGGACGGGTCGGGCGGCGCCGTGTCCGCCAGCGGCGGCCAAACTGGGAGCGGTACGGGCGGCGCTCAGGCAAGCACCGGCGGGAGTTCATCGAGTACGGGCGGCAACGCGGCTGGCGGCACTGGTACGGGCTCGGGTGGCACGGACGCGGGCGTGGGCGGCGGCGATGTCGGATCAGGCGGCAGCGAAGTCGGTTCGGGCGGCAGCGAAGTCGGTTCGGGCGGCAGCGACAACGGTTCGGGCGGCAGCGATCCTGGTCCCGAGATCACCGTCCTTCTGGCGGGCGACAACGTCAACAGCAACGGCCCGCTCGCGACGACGCAAGAGGACCTGAGCTTCAGCGGCGGCGGGCACATTCTCGTGCGACCGAGCGAGATCACGAGCGAGGCCAACACCAAGCATCCTGTCGTGATCTGGGGACCGGGAGGCGGCACACCTCCGACCGACTACTTGCAGCTCCTGACCCGCATGGCTTCGCAGGGCTTCGTCGTCGTGGGGATTCGCGAATCCACGGGAGACAGCGTCCTGATGTCTGCCGCCATCGACTGGCTGGAGGAGCAGAACGAGGACTCCACGAGCCCCATGTATGATCGGCTGATTCTCGATCGCGTCGGGGTGTTTGGGCATTCGATGGGCGGCCTGTCATCGGAGGCGACCGCGCTCGACGATGACCGCGTGACGACGGCGCTCTTGGACAACAGCGGCTCGTTCACCCACGACGCGCTCGTCAACGTCACCATCCCCGTCGGCATCATCTACGGCGAGACCGGGCAGGAGGCGCCCAACGCGGTGGGCGACTTCGAGAATCCCGGCAATCAAGGGCCGGTGTGGCTCAGCATGATGAGCGGCGGAGGTCATGGCTCCGGTCCGTGGGACGGGGCAGCGGCCAACGTAGCTTGGATGCGCTGGCACATTGGTGGCGAGAACTCTCGCAAAGACGACTTCCTCGGTGACGGCGGCGACTACAACGACAACGGCATCTGGGTCACCGACTTCAAGAACTGGGACGACTGGAAGAACTGGAACGAATAGCCAGGCGCCCGGTCGCGGGATGGTGCGTCATCGGGCAAAGGCGCGCGCGCTGCACGAACGGCTCAGTCCGGCGAGAACATCAGTGGAAAGGTGACCGTCACGACGCCTCCGTCGGGCTCGGGGAACTCCAGCGTCAAGAACTGAACGGCAATGCATTCTGTGACGTCGGCCATGGAGATGTCGGACGTATGTTCTTCCGCGATCACGCTTCCGTCGCGCTCGATGACGAAGCGAACGACCACCTTGCCTTCGAGGGTGGGGTCACGCACGAGGCCGTCCTCGTAACAGACACGAATCGGTTCGAACTGGTCCCGGATTGTCTGCTGGATGACTTTCGCCTCGAGCCGCCCCTTGGGCGGCGCCTCGCTCGGAGGCGCCTTTGCCCGACTCGTTTGCGGCTTGGCGGGACCGGGACTCGAGGCTGCGTTCAATTTTGCGCGCGCCTCCGCTCGAGCTTTGTCTGGTACGGGTCGAAGCGGGGTCCACCAGGCTGGATCCGGCGGTCGGTTCAACGAGCGTGAGGCCTCGCTCAACAGACGCTCGGGAGCGATCGAGGGGACGTCCTTCCGAGTCAGTCCCAGGCGCTCTCGGAACTGCCAGCGCTTCTGGAACTGGACGTTGGCGCTGTGCACGCGCGGCCCGTCGGGCGTCACGACGAACGTAGGCGAAGGCAACCAGCCTTCCCCACGCTCGAGAAAGAGCCGCCCCTCGTTTTGGTGCCCAATGCGCACACGCTGGGCGAGCCCATCGCTCAAGGCACCGGCGCTGGCCAACGTGACGAAGACGTCCCGCGAACTCATCTGCTCTAGATCCGATGCCTTCGCGAGCGCTCGCAGTTGCAGCACGAGCACGATGTCCTCCGGTCGCATGCGCAAAAGCTGCTCACGATCGAGAAACAACGCCGCTACCCGGTACCTCGAGAAAGACTCGAGCTCGGGCGCCGCCGTCAAGTCAGCCGCCAGCGCTCCTTCGCCTTGCTCGAGATGCTGGACGTAGCGAGACCACACGGCCTCGGCCTCGGACCAGAGCGGCGGTCGCTCGAGCCGACTCGGCGTTTCTGCGCTCGACGTAGCCTGCGGGCCGCAGCCTAGAAACGTCGACCCGGCCAGTACGACGACGAGAGCTAGGCTCCACGGGAGATCATGCATCGCCCGCGCCTTAACACGGCCGTTCGTAGCATCGCCACCTGCCTTCATGCGGCGGGCCAGGGGTGACTTTCATCAAGCGCCTTGCTGCATGCTTCTCCGCGCGGGAAAAAGGCGTCCGATTGCCATGTCGTCGAACCTCTCGCCCAGCCATCACCTACTGTTTCTGCCGGGCTCCGGCGCGGATCCGAACTTCTGGAAGCCGGTTGGTGATCGCATGCCCGCCGCGTGGAAGCGCAGCTATCTCGGTTGGCCGGGTATCGGACACAATCCACCTGATGCAGAGGTGCAGAGCTTCGACGATCTCACCAGGCTCGCTGAGCGAAAGCTGCTCGAAGTGGCCCAACCCGCGTCCGCTGTCGACGTCTTGGCTCACTCCATGGCTGGGGCCATCGCGCTCGAGCTCGCGCTCCGTCACCCGGCGCTGGTTCGTCGCATCGTGCTCACCGCCACTTCAGGCGGCTTGCCTGTCGAGACATGGGGCGCCATCGACTGGAGGCCCGGCTACCGCGCTGAGTACCCCCATGCCGCCGAGTGGCTCTATGTCGCTCGCCCGGACTACACGGCCCGGCTGCACGAGGTGAAGCAGCCGACGCTGCTCATCTGGGGAGACGATGACCCCATTAGTCCGCCGGCTGTGGGCGCCGAGCTTCAGCGAAGGCTGCCGCAGGCATCGATGCAGATCCTGCTGGGCGGCACTCATGCTTTTCCGCTCGAGCGACCGGATGAAGTCGCCACCCTCGTGCGCTTTCACTTGAGCGTCGAGACGGAGCGTCGGGACGGTGGTTGAGCCGTCATGGGTACTCTTCGGACACGCAGCCGAGCGTGACCTCATCTGTCGTGGGTGCGCCACAGGTGCCGTCGGACGTCGCGTCGGAAAGCGTGCGCGATGCAAAGACGAAGTACCGCACGTCGTCATAGACGAGCACCTCGAGCTCGCCTTCGAAGCAACGCTGTCGACTTTCGGCGTCATCCTCATCGTGAAGGAAACCAGAGACTGCGACACGGCTGCCCGGCTGCGCCGTGGCGGGCCACCTCAAGCGCAGAGTGTGTCCGATGAGGGTGTCCACCTCGAACGTCTCCGCGGCTTCGCTGATCGTCCTCGTCACGCTGCTCAAGGAACTCTCGAGCAGGTTTGCGAAGTCACGGTCAGCGTAGTGCACGCGTGCCGCCAGTGCCCCGTACATGCACCAACCTCGTGCATCCTCGAAGAGTTCGGCCAAGTCATCGGAAGCGCCGCCGCCAGTACCCGATCCACCGCCAGAACTCGATCCGCCCGCATCCGTTCCGCCAGAACTCGATCCGCCAGCATCCGTTCCGCCTGCATCCGTTCCGCCGGCATCAGTTCCGCCGGTCGTCGTCGTACCACCGCTGCCCGAGGCGCTGCCCGTATCACTGCCACCCGTGTTTGCAGTCGAACCGCCACTCGAACTCGAGCCTCCGCTCCCCGGCGAGTCTCCTGAGCTACTGGAGCCGCAGGCCATGGAGAACGCGCTGAGCCCAGTCAACAGCGCGAGAAGACGATAAGCTGGCATCGTTCGAGCGTAACCAATCTCCTGGTTCGTTCAAGCAACGGGAGGAAGCGCTCGCAAGGCGACATGAGCAGGGTGCCGAAGAAGCCACCTTGCCCAAGAAACCACCGTGCCCGTGCGGACGGGCGCTCGTGGGCATCACCTGATGCAATTTTCGTCGACGACGCCCGAGTAGAGCCCGCGATACACCGCGAGGGTTTCGTCTCCCTGGCGGAGAACGACCTGGGCGATCCCGTAGCCCTCGGCCTTGGTCACGTAGCCTGGAACCTCACCGTCTTCGTTCCCGGCGCGGATGAAGCCCGCTGGCTGCAAGAGGTCGAAGACTTCGCCGGACTGTCCCGGCGGTTCCTCCGGAAAGATGTCGAACACCTCGAGTGCATGGGGCTCTGTGGGGACACCGCCCGTCCCGCCCACGCCGCTGACTCCGTCGCCCGCCGGCATGGGCATGAGCACGACGTTCAGGCCCAACGTCGGTACCGGGATGTGCGCTAGTGGGACGTCGAACCAGAGTCCGCACCCAGAAAGTACGCCGTTCAAGTCGGACTCGCCGCAAGGTGGCTCGAGGTCACCGAAGTCGCGGAAGCACGGTCCCCACGCTTCCGGGAGGTCGCCCACTAGCCCGCCCGTGGAGGTTGCTGGTCCGCTCGGGTCGAGCGAGCCGTCCCCGCCCGTCGTAGGATCTCCATCGGTCGCGTGGGCGCCGCCCGTCGCACTGGGGCCCGAGCCCGAGCCCGAGCCTCCCGCGGCTTCCATGCCGCCCGTTTCATTGTCCGTAGCCGAACCAGTGCCCCCGTCGTCGATTTGACCGCAAGCGACGAGCAGGAGCACCGCCAGGAGGTGCGAGTGCGTTGGCTGAAACACCAAGAGAAGGTGCGCCTGCTCGCTCCGCTCGTAAACTGGGAACCGGAGCGACCAGGGTGGCCATCCGGGTGACCAGAGAGCTCAAAGGATGAGCAGGAACTCCATCAAGTCGGCTTTCTGCTGGGCCGTCAGCGACTCCGGGAAGAAGCTGCCAGGCTCTGGCGGGTTGATCGCAGGCAAGCCCAGGGGCGTGAAGAAGTTGAGGATGAAGCGACTGTAGATGTCGACGGCGTCGCGCAGGGTCTCGGCGCTGTTGTCGTGGAAGAACGGAGCGGTGTTGGCGATGCCGCGGAGCGGCGGGATGTCGAAGGCCTCGAAGTCTTCGGGGTTCCCGGTGATGCCGGCGCGGCCAGGGTCCGTCGACCAAGCTTGCGGCAATAGGTTCGGGCCCACGATCGGCGCTCCGTTCTCGTCGAGGGCTGCGAACAGATCGAATGGATTTCCGCTCTGCGTGACGGGTGTTGGCGGCAGGTCGACGACTTGCTCTGTCCTGGTCCCGTCCGTGTAGAAGCGGTAGCGATACCGCGGGAGCGCCACATCCTTGTTGAAGCGCGGGCCAAAGAGGTCGCCATAGATCTGGCCGAGGTACGAGATGTTGCCGAGGCCGATGTTCAGGAAATCGTTGTCGGGCGTGGGATCGCGCGGCACCGGAGCGGGCGGCGTGACCGAGGTGTCGAAGACCACGTTGCCGTCTGGCTTCAGCTCGAGGAAGGCCAAGGCATGCACGTCGGCGTTCGTGATTTCCATGGTGGTGGCCCCGCCGTGGCACGCTTCGCACGCGATGGCGTACACGTCTCGCCCTCTGGCCTGAGCAGGAGTGAGCTCATCCATACGGAGCTCCGGAGCCTCGATGTCCTCCACGGGGATGCCTTGGTCCAGCTTCTTGGCCACCCATTTGGCTCGGTTCGAGCTGAACAGGCCCTTTTGAAAGGCGGCGAGCGCATCCAGATCGCTGGCTGGGATCTCCGGACCTTCGCTGTGATCGGTGATCGCGTGCTGCGCTTGAATCTGCAGCGTTGCGAAGCGGCCGTCGTACTGGAAGGGGCCCGAGATGGCTGAGTTCTCGACTGTCGGCACCGCGCGCCACACCTCGTACATGCGGTCGGCCGGCGTAACGACGTTGCCGAAGAAGTCGATCAGATCCATGTTGTCGGGCAGTCGGAGCTTGACCCTGACGAGACCCTTCTTCAGGTGATCGAACGAGAGCTCTTCGGCGTTGGGATCGTCCGCATCGATGCGGTTGAACAGCGGGTCGCCGGGGTTCGTCTCCAATAGCTCCGTGACGTGGGCAGGCGAGAGCACGGTGTGCTCATCGAGTACGTGACACGACGCGCAGCTCCGTCCGTTCGTGTCCTCGAAGGCCGTTTCGAATAGCGTTTCGCCCAGTTTCTCTTGCGGTGATGCAGCCTGACTGAGCGTCCGCAGACCGGGCTCTTCCTCGAGCGCGCACGCGGGCACGGCGGCTACGATGGCGAGGGCAGTGAGCAAACGGGCGGACCAAGAGCATTCGAGCCTCCGTACGGTTCCTCGGACTTTGGAAAGAGACGACGCGGCTGATGACATCGGTGAGCTCCTGACCTTCTTGGGCGTAAAGGGTGGTGGCGAAATGTGAGAGCTTCTTACACGCGCAGCTGGCGACATCGCAATCGCCATTGCAATCGGCTCGCACCACATCCACATCACATGCGTCTCACTCGCAGGAAGCAGCGCGATCGGTCGGCTGGCGGGCCTGCGCTTCGTTCGAGGACGCTGAGTGCGCAAAGCACGATTGTGGGCGCTTTGGTAACCAGAGCGAAACAAAGCGCACATCACGCTTGCGCTCCACGCGCGCTTCAAGGGAGCAGCGCGACTCGCTCACGGAACTCAGTACCGCGAACCCAGCACGACTTTGACCTTGCGCTCGCCGCAGGTCGTCCCTGGCGAAGTCAGGTAGGGGCGGCGAAAGGCGTCGCGCACGCACTCGGCGACCTTCGGCAGATCGCGAGAGTCCTCGGTGGTCCCGACGTACTGCGCTTGGCCTTGCGCGTCGACCTGCACGTGCACCTCGAGCGACCACGGCTCGTGGGTGCTTTCGTGAGGAGATCTCTCAGCAGTGGCACTGGTAGCAGGGGGGGCATCCGCGGCCGCGTTCTCGGCACCGCCCGAGCGAGCCGTGCGCTGACAGTGGCGCGCTTGGAGGGCGCGCAGCTCGAGCTCTTCGACGAGCTTGCTCGGGAGGACCGCTGTGCACTCAGCCGGAGTGGCCTCCAGATCGCGCGGCATGATTTCGGTGCGCGTGGGTGACCAGTGAAAGGCAACGGCGCCGTCGATCAAGAGTCCTTCGTCGTCCACGCCCGTCCAGCGGAACTCCCACTCCTGGCCCGAGCGCGTCACGGCGATCAGGACCTTGTCGCGCTCGTCTGCATGGAGCTCAATCGTCGAGAGCGGCGGATAGTCCACCGATGAGCAGGTCGCCGGCCCCTCGGGCTCGGTGCCGCTCTCGGCCTGAAAGTCCGGGTAGAGCACGCCGAGGGCGCGGTGCGCCGGGCGTCGGTCGAGGAAGTAGGATTCTCGGCCCATGCGATGGTTGTGCACGAGCCCGTCGTGAATGACGCTGTTGATTCCGGCCTTCCTGCCGACGGAATGCACGTGGTCGGTCGTGGCCTTCGACATGGGTCGACCGTCGCCGATCGCGAGGTCGTAAGCGAGGCCAGCGACGTGCAGGTCGAGGTACGGCGACGGGTAGGGCTGGACACCGGCGCCGAGGCCCTCCGTGATGCGAACCCAACCCGTTGCAGTCCAACGAAAGAGGATGACGTTGGGGAACTCTCGGTAGGGTGGATCGATGGCGACGGCAAACCAGCCGTCGACCACTTCGGTCTGCGCGAGGATGTCGAACTTGCTGGCGATGTCGCCTTGGACCATGTCAAAGAGCGCGTCGACGACCGCCGCGCGTTGAGGAGGCGGCCTCTCTGGCTCGGCGTTGGCTGGCTCGGCGTGGCCTTGGCCCGCGGGTGCGGCCGGGCCAGAAGCCGTGGCGGAGCAGGCGAGCGAAGTCAGAAGGTGACCGACACAGAGGAAACGATCGCGCGGCCCGCGCAGCAGCTTACGGCAGAACATTCCGCTGCAAGGTAACAGACGAGCGTCCTGATCGCGCCAACTCGGCCCCCCTCGAGGCAAGCAAATGAGTCGCGAGCCGAGTTTCGCCGTAGACTGGTGTCCATCAGGCAAGCGGGCCTGGGGGGGAACGATGGGAAGAACAGTCTGGACCGGTTTCGTTTGCTGGGTCGTGCTGGGAGCCTGGGGCTGCTCAGAGACAGAGCCCGGCGGTGATGATGCGACAGGAGCCTCGGGCGGTACGAGCGCGAGTACAGGAGCTGCATCGAGCGGAGGCCAGAGCGTCGGCGGCTCGAGCGGTGGTGAGGAGGGTGAAGGGGCGAGCTCGACGGGCGGTGCCGGTGGTTCGTCGGAGCCCATCCCGAGCGCTGGGGTTTCGACGGTGGCTGAGTTCTGCGCCGTCTTTCCTACGGCGATGGCCGCGTACATGGCGACGTGCGAAGGCGGGAGCGTCACGATGCCTGACTGTGGCGCCGCGGTGCGCTCCGAGAGCGCCGGCCGAGTGTCTCTGAACGTCGAGCAGGCCGACTTGTGTCTCCACGTCCTGGGCGGCGATGAGTGCGCGAGCATTCCGTGCTCGCAAGTGCTGGTGGGCACCGTCCCCAAGGACGGGACTTGCAACAACCTCGACACCCTGATCGGTGATGAATGCGCACCAGGCTTCTATTGCCCTGCCACCAGAACGGGCGCCTGCGCCTCTAGCTGCATCGACGCGCCCCTGCTCGAAGAGGGGGAGAGCTGCGCGGGCAACGGGAACAACGACACTTGTCCCGCGCCACTCCAATGTGACGCCGAGGCCATCTGCAACATGCCGATGGACGAGGGAGAGTCCTGCCGCGCCAGCGGAGACTGTCGCCCTGACCTCCACTGCGTCTTCTTGGATGAAGACGAGCCATCTCTGGGCGGCAGCTGCGAGCTGCGTACCGCTGGTGATGGGGATCCGTGCGACTCGCTCCAGGATTGCGTCCCCGGCTATCATTGCTTGGGCGCAGAGGGCGCCAAGGCCTGCGTCTTGCCGAAGGGCGTCGGAGAGCATTGCATTTTCGGCTGGAACGAATGCGCGCAGCAGTGCTCCCTGGAAGGCGAGTGTGAGCTTGCCTCCGAAGAGGGCGACCCCTGCGGTCAGGTCGAAGACGTCGCAAGCGGTGAGAGCGAGCTTCTCCAGTGTGCTGCCGACTTCTACTGCGAAACCGAGTCGTCGACCTGTCAGAAGCGCATCGAAGTGGGCACTTCTTGTGCTGGCATTCTCGCGCTGGGTGATCCGTGCGAGCGCGGTAGCGAGGCCGCGACCGAGTGTGCGATGGGCGCCTGTCAGCTTTGTGAGTGGACCGAGGACTAGCAGAGCGGCACCCTGCCAGGACTCGGACGTCACCGCTTGGCAGGACGTGGCTTGGCTGCTCGTGCACGGCGTCGCCGCCTGCGACGATCTCTACGAATCGCCAGCCACTGAACGAGGGCGGAAACGCCGAGGCCCACCACGATGAGACGGTAGGCGAGCACGAGCAGCTGCGCGGGAGTGTTCGCGGGCGCCAGATTCGGCCTGATCTTGACCACCTCCCACGCATCGATCGCCGGCACCGCGTCGATCGTGTGCCAGGCGTACATGCGGAACAGGAGCTCGGGGAGCGCAAAGCGCGACGGCTCGCTGCGAGCGTAGGCACAGATGCCGTGGGCAGCGAGTGCCTCGGAGATCGGTGCGAGCACCAGGATGGCTGCCAGGAGCGACGCCAAGAAGAGCGCGGTCATCGACTGCGCTGGAAACTGCTGCATGAGGCTACCCCTGGCGTTCGGCGTCCTCGCCGGCGCGAAGTCTCTCGCCCATGCCGGCGGGTTGGGTCGTGTGCTCAAGAGGACGGCGATCCAAAGCACGACGATCGCCGAGAGTACGAGCGAGCCGACGGCGACGCCGAGCAGCCAATGGAGCTGGCTCGCCGATTTGACCGTCCAATGAGCAAATCCGGCCAAGAGCAGCATCAGGATGAGCACCGCGACGAATACGAAGAGCTGCTCGACAGCCCAGCGCAGGAACTTCCAGAGTGCCATCATCGAAGGGTGGCGTCGTCGAGCTCGCCGAACGTTTTGCCGTCCCGCACGCGGCGGAGGAACGTCGTGAGGTCGTGACCTTGAGGCAGGATGTCGTCCTCGCCCGGTGCGTAGTGGGGCGCGACGACGATGGGGTGCGGAACGGAGCGTGTGTCGAACGCAAACAGCTCGGACCCGCCGTTCGAACCAAAGACCTTCAGGTGGGCCGGAAAGTCGTCGTCGGGCGGGTTGTAGTCCGGCAGTGCGGCGAGCTCGAAGAGAATGACGCTGGTGTCGCCGAGGGTGAACTCCACGCCGTTCGTCTCACGGAGCAGGGCCACATAGTCCGCCGGAAACGTGACACCGAGCACGGACTGCGCCGCCAAGAGGTCGGAGTCGTCTGCGCCCGGGCGCATCACGGCATCGCCGACGACGATGTCCGACGGCAGTGACGTCAGCGCTTTCACGGTGCGATGCTCTCATTCCGCAAATGCCGCTACAAGGGTTCGATGCCGAGCAGCGCCGCGACGGCGTCTCGCAGCTGCTCGACTAGCTCCGGAGCCATGTATCGATAGTGGTCCGGGATGTCCAAGACGTGGATCGTCTTGTGCGCCGCTGCCGTCGTGAAGTCTGCGAGCAGGCGGGACTTGTGTTTGTCCTCCATCACGAAGATCACGCCGGCCCAACGAATGTCGTCCGCGGTCACCCTGCGACGAGCATTGGGGCTGGTGCCTGCTGAACGCACCGAGAGCTGCGGATGCTTGCGAAATACTGCCTCCGCCGTGGGACTGCGCCACTGGTTCCTGCTGCAGATGAACAAGACGTTCTGCCGCTCGCTCGCTGTGGATGACATCTCTTCGTGATCGTTCGAGCCCTGAGCAGGGCGCCTCGAGCCGCACCTGCCGACGAGAGCCCTGCTAGTTGGGGAAGCCATCCGGAACGGGCGTGCGGGCGGCGCTGGCTTCGAGGGGTCCCCAGACTTGCGTAGAGCGGGCTTCGAAAGCGGCGCGTGCTGCGGGAAGACGGTTCACGAGCTCGACGGGCAGCATGAGGTAGACCTGCTGGAGGACGTCGTCGGCAATGCCGTGCGTGGCCCAGGCGAAGCCCTGCGCGTAGACGTCCAGCAACGCTTCGTCGGGAGGCGGGAAGGTGTTCGCGCCGCGCAAATAGGGGATGAGCTCCCGCTCCTCGATCGAAAGGTGCGGTCCGAGTAGGGCAGTGAGCTCGCCGATGACGCCGAGGGCATCGTCCGCGTGCGGCAGGCGAGCGAAGGCGGCTTCGCCGCGCTCGAGCAGAGGATCGATGCGGCGGTGGTCTGCGGTGAGCTGCTCGATGATGGCTGCTACGGCAGCACTTTGCTGCGCCATGCCGGGAAAGATGTTGGCGTCCTCGGCTTCGTGGTGGCCGTGAAGCTTCCCGACGAAGTCCTTCCACTCTTGCTGTAGGTCGGCCAGGTGCGCTGGGTCGCGATCCGCCAGCTGCTGGAGCGCGCGCCGAAAGCGCATGAGATCCCGACGGAAGCCGTGGTGGGACATCATGAGCAAGGTGGCCATGGACGCGGTTGCGTCATCGTTGAGCAGTGAGGGCGGCTTGGACATGCTGGGGCTCCTTCTTTTGGGCCGGGCGCGACGCCGCGCCCTCGGCTCTCACCAGGCGACGAACGATGCCACCCGGATTCGACAGCAGGCAGCGATATTTTTCTCACGACCGTGTCGCGTTCACGGGGGAGCCTGGCGACGGAGCAGCCGGACCTCGGATTCCAGGTTCACGGCAGCGTGTGCCCCTTCTGACTCCATCAGCCAAGCGGCAGCGTTGCGCACCGAGCCAAAGAACTTCAGAGGTACGGGGCTGCGCACGAACATACCGATTCCGGCCAGGACGGTTCGCGTGATCGCCGCCTTGAACCCCTCGCCTTCGATGACGCAGGCCACTCGACTCAGCTTGTCGCCATGCCGGTTGACCATCTCGGCGGAAGCCTTGCGCAGGTCGTCCTCAGGTGCCGGGGCACCGGCCTCCACGACGCAGAGGAACTTCGCGTGTCCGGGGTGGGCAGCCACGGTCTTGGCGAGTAGCGCCTGCTGAACGTCGAAGGTGGCCTGCACCGGCTTGCTGCGCCAGATGGCGATGCAGGTCTCGCCGCTTCGAGCCGCGATCAAGTCATCTGCCTGGCGTTCGACGACGTTCATCGTGTCCTCTTTTTTGGCACTGCTCGCACGGGAGCACCAGACGACCGATTCCGAGGCCGCGCGGGAGGGCCGAGGCGAGGCCGCTCGGCGCTCACGTCGGCAGTCCGGCCCCAACACACGACGGTGCGATCACGGGGTTCCGTATGACGAAGTCGCGTCATCGTACCTCAGCCTCGCCCGCTCGCTGAATGACCACTCCGGCTGGAGGGGTCTCCCGCACTTGGCTCGCCGCACGCGAGGGAAGAGGGCTTTCGAAGCGCGCTGAGCGGTGGACGACCCGACGGCGTGGTGCGACCATCGCGTTCGGCGGCGGCCCCAACGGGCGCTGCAGGTGACTCATGGACATCGGTGGTCGTCGTCGCTCGAGCCAGTTCGAAGATCGCGGTCGCGGGGGCGGGGGCGGGGGCGGAGTCCCCGTCAGGGCGCTCGGCGCGCTCGTCCAGCTTTTGGGCGTGAAGGGCACACTCATCGTTGGTGCCGTCGCTGCCGGCGCGTTCGTCTTCTTGCCCGCCGGGCTCAAGCAGCAGTTGCTCGGGCTGGTGAGCGGCGCGCCCAGCGAGGCCGGGTCCGGTGCCGGCAGCGTATGTCAGGCTTCGGATGCCAACGGCCGAGCCTGCGACTTCTCACGCGTCGTGCTCGCCTCGACCGAGGACGTGTGGACCCCCATTTTCGCCGAGGGAAAGCTGCCGAACTATGGGCAAGCGCCCGCGGCTTACCGCTTGCCGACGCTGGCCGTCTTCGCGGGCTCCGTCGCGACGGGCGGCTGCGGGACGGCGACCTCGGACGTCGGCCCCTTCTATTGTCCAGCTGACGAGAAGCTCTACATCGACCCGAGCTTTTACGACGTCATGGCGGCCAAGCTGCGCGCTCCGGGCGACTTCGCACAAGCGTACGTGATCGCGCACGAGGTGGGTCATCACGTCGAGAACCTGCTCGGCTCGATGCAGCGCCGACTAGCGGGCGAAACCAAGAACCAAGGTTCTGTTCGCGTCGAGCTCCAGGCCGACTGTCTGGCGGGCGTTTGGGGCCACAGCGCGCGCGCCAGCCTCCAGATCACGGACGAAGACCTCGCCGAAGCGCTCACCGCAGCACACGCCATCGGCGACGATACGCTCGGCCACGCCGACAAGACCGCGTTTACGCATGGCTCGAGCGAACAGCGCAAGCGCTGGTTCCGCCGCGGCTTCGATGGCGGCGACGCCCGCGCCTGCGACACCTTCGCCGTGCGGGACTACGGGGCGCTCTGAGAACTGCCCTCGGTCCAGCTATCCCTGGTTGGCGGTCATGAACGGCCGAGCAGCCACAAGAGGCCCGTTGCCGTCGCCATCGAGGCGGTGATGGGCGTGTAGAACCATGAGTCGCGCCGGGCGAACTCGGTCGAGCGGACTCGCTTGAAGAGGCCCACGTAGTTGAAGTCGCCGAGTGTTCGGAGCCCGAAGACGCCTGCAATCGCGAGCACGCCGTGCGCGGCAAGCTCTCGCCCCAGCACGAACGGAACGCCGAACGCGTGGACCATGCACACGTACGCTGCCCCGAGCAGAAGTGCAGCCACCACGAAGCACGCAATCGGTCCTGGCAGCACTGGCGCCTGACCCACCTTGTGAGGGATGGCGGCTGCAAACAGCCATCGACCGCCGAGACCCCAGTACACGTGCAAAGTCGCGAGCGAGACCAGAACGGTCGCAGTGAGCAGAGCTAGCAGGTGCATGAGGGAAGCATGGATGTCGCCTACTTGGTCGCGTTGCCTCTGGCGCACACGCGAATGTGAGAGCGCTCTGGATGCAAGTGGCTGACGGTCAGGGCCGGGCCGCGGTGCTCCAGCCGACGGCCGAGAGGGTCGATGAGCGCAACTGTCAGTGAGAGGGGCTCGGTCTCGGAGGGCATCGGCTTTTCTCGATCCGTGTTCGTGATCAGAGGCTCGACGCAGGTCTCGATGCTGGCCCGAGAAGCGGTTTTGTCAGGCGCTGCTCGTTTCGTCGGACCGAGGAGGCCGACGCGACGGTAGGTGGTGAAGGGCTCCTTCGAGCGCCTGAGGGTGAGCTCGACGGCAACGACGGCGGCGGTCTCGACGGCCAGCTTCAGGGTGTGCTCGTAGGCTGTGCCGCGGTCGCTCGAGGGATTGAAGTCCTTGTCGACGTTCGAAGACAGAGAAGGCGCCTCGAGCCACTGAGGCGGAGGCGGCTTCATGTCGGCGGGCTGGGCAGAGCCGGGTTCGTTGCAGACGGCCACGCCCCCGCTCCAGACGATGGGGATGCCGGATCCGGGCGCGCGACGGCGATTGCCGGCAGCGTCCACCGCCGTCAGCGTGGCGACATAGCGTCGACCGAGGTCGCTGTCCGTATCTTCGCTGTACACGCCGTGCGCGTGATCCCAAACGTCGGCGAAGCCACAATGAGCTGCGCTTGCCGAGGGCAAGTTCAGCATCGCGATCATGCGCTTGGGCCGAGCCTGCGCCTCTCGGGGCTCGAGCTCCACGATGAAGTAGAGTGGCAGCTCCGAAGACTCAGCGACCGCCGTCACGATGCGAGACGGGAGCAGCGGCTCGTCGGCTTCTGGCGTCGCAAGATCGAGGTAGGGAGACTTTTGCCACTCGGGGCCCTTCAGGTCCGGCGTGCTGCCGGTGGAAAAACGAAAGTAGCTGGCCGCGGCGCTCCCCGTGCCGATTGTGAATGCGTAGCGCGTGCCCGCTGCCAGCCTGAAGCGCGGAGCCAGGAGAATCAGGTTTTCGCCGTAGCCGCCGCCATCACTGGGAAACGGCACCGCGTGCCCCTCCAGGTCGTCGAAGGAGTCCACGACGCGAAGCGGAATCGAGCTCGAGCTGCTCACGAGTCGCGGCTCCAATGCCTCGAGCTCGGCGAGCCCGAACGGCACACCGTTGACGCCCCGGAGCGGCACCAGCACGTTGGTCGGGACGACGTCTCCCTCGTCGAAGGGGACGTCCACCCCCGGCGGTCCGTCCTCGCTGTGCGCCACGCTCGCCCAAGTTGCGAGCAGCGCCGCAATCGCCAGCGAACGTCGCGTCGACACGGGCGCAGCCTAGCACTGGGAGGGTGTACGGCTTTGCAGAAAGCGTCCGGGCTGCCTCGGGGAGCGGGAGCGGCCGCATTGCTCCGGCCCGGTGGCCTCCGTAACATGCGTTCCGATGAAATACCTCGGTTTGGTGATGATTTCGCTCGCGTTGATGGCATGCGGTGGCGGCGGAGTGAATGTCGCCGTGCTCTCGCCCTCGGCTCCTACGCTGATGGTCGCGTCCAAGCTGCAGACGCCGCTCTACATCGTGCTCGACCCTGCTCGCGTCAAACCGGCCTACGAGGTGGACCGCATCGGAACGGTGAGCAACATGGGGTCGTTCGTGTCGCGCGACCTCAAAGCGGCCATGAGTGAGCATTTTGCAACCGTCAAGATCGTCTCGAATGCAAGCGAGATCACTGAAGAGCCTCATGTCGTGGCGGACGTGAAGGTCGACGGGTTCAAGAAAAGCAGCGTGTCGGACGGGGCGGCCAGCTACAGCGTCTTCGAGATGACCTGGAGCTTCGCTCTTCGACCCTCGGATTCGAGCGACTACTTGTTCTCCTTCGCCGGGATCTCCCCGAGCGACTATCGCGCCAAGAGCATGGATGCTGTGGTAAGCGGGATGCTGGAGCTCGCTCTGACGGGGCTCCTGGAGAAGTGGGCCGAGTCCGGCACCTTCGGCAAGCTCCAAGCTTGGGAAGCGCAGTAGATCCTGCAGCAGGCCTAGCAGGGTGCTGAAAAAGTCTTTTCAGCACCCTGCGTGCTTCTCCGCGCGGGCAAGTCGAGCGAGATCGGTGCGAAGAACCCCCTCCTCGTGAGGGGTTTTCGCACCTTCGCTAGCCACTTCTCCGCGCGGGCACGGTTGTTCTCGTCGGCAGGGTGCTTTCTTCAGCACCCTGCTAGAGCTCTTTAGTCTGTCACTCGATGAACGGGCATGAGGCAGCTCGGGCGCAGGAAGCGGAGCGGCGAATCGCACGAAACTATTGCGAGGCTCACTCGCAGTGAGCCTCGCCTAGCAGCAAGGGCAGCGCCACCTCGCGCAAAAGTGGCCACCCGTAGCCCGAACGGCCCTCACCTCCGCGGGGCCGGGCGGGCGAAGGGAGGATCAGCGCGAGTGGACTTCGCTGTAAAGCCAGGCTTTAGTTTCGTGCGGAACGGCGAAAGCGGAGGGCCTTGCCCAGGAGCACGGCGCACCCGGACGCATGGGGACCGAGGCGCGTCCCATCGGCGCCCACGTCAGCAGCCCGGCCCAAATCGTCCTTGAAGCGCCAACTCGAGGCTGCAGAGTGACGGACTCGAGGAGACGGACGAGCTCGGTCGCGCCGACCATTCCTCGAAGAGCGCGGACAGGTCCGAGACGTCGATGTCGTTCCCGCAGCGGCCACGGCGGCAGGCCGGTCCGCCAGAGAGCGTGAAGAAAGGCGCGGTCGCCTCGCACGGGCGACTGGCATGCGGGTACCAAACCGTCCGGACGCCGATGCCGAGGGAAAGCACGCCGCTTTTCCGACGGGCACCGTTGTCTCGTGAAGGACGAGTTTTGGGCCCGTGGATGGGCAGGAGGTTTGGTCATCGTGAATCGCTTTCGCTTCGCCGTCGGTTTGTTGCTCGTTCCCTGGCTGCCCGTTGCCTGCGGTGACGGTGACTCGATGGGTCCCGATGGTGGAGGTGGTGCCGACGGACCTTCGCAGGATGGGGGACACAAGCCGCCCAAGCCTGGAGGCACCGGTGGCACGGCGATGGGAGCAGGCAGCGGTGGCGCCGCGAGCGGGGGAAATCACAATGGCCCGGCAGTCATCGAACGCAACCTCGAGGTCGCTCCGAACGGTCAGGAGAACTACGGAGAGGACAAGATCAGCTACAGGTCCGATCCAGAACCCGAACAGGGCGTCAGCGCCTTCCCAAACGGCTTTGGCGGAGCCTTCTCGCTCGTCGACGAGGGTCGACGGCCGCCTGCAGCATTGCCGAGGATGATCCGGTCGGAGCCCACCTTCGTCGACGAGAATCCATTCATCGCCCCGGCAGACGATGCGACTTCGACCTTCTCGATCGACTCGAATACGGCGTCCTATGTGCTGAGCCGACAGGCGGTCGCGAGACGCGAGCTGCCCGACCCGGAGACAGTCCGAGTCGAGGGCTTTCTCAACTACTTCGACTTCAACTTTCAAGAGCCTACTGGAGTGGACCCGCTCGCGCTCTACACGGAAGTCGCGCCCTGTCCCTGGAACCCTGCGCGGCAGCTACTCATGGTCGGGCTCGAAGGTCAGGAAGTCAGTCTGGAAGAGATGCCTCCCGCGCACCTCATGTTCGTGGTCGATGTGCGCCGACACATGGCAGGCGAGACGAAGCTCGATCTCGTCAAACTGGGATTGAAGAGCGTGGCCCTCCAGCTTCGTCCCGAAGACTCGCTATCGATCCTCGCCTTGGGCGATCAACCGAGGATCGTCCTCGAGAACGAACCTGGCGACCGCAAGATTCATATCATCGATGAGATCAACTCTCTGACGCCCGGCGGCGATTGGTACTGGCGCGAGACCCTCGACTGGGCCTACGAGATTGCGCAGGAGCACTTCCGGGACGGCGGAACGAACAGGGTCTTCGTGGCCACCGATGGCAACCAAGGGACCATCATCGGGGACGGCGTGCTCGAGGCATTGGCGGACGGCAACCGAGATCGCGGGATCTTCACGAGTGTCCTCGGCTACGGCATCCCAGCTAGTCTCCGCGAGCAAGCCGAGGCCACCGCCCATGCGGGCGACGGCGCCTACTTCGAGATCGACTCCGCCGCGGAAACGCGCCGCGCCCTCACCTATGCGCTTTCGGGCACCTTGATGACCGTTGCCGCCGATGTGAAATGGAGGGTGAGTTTCAATCCGGAACTCATCAAAGGATACCGCCTGCTCGGCTACGAGGAGCGCCTGCTTTCGGAGGAGGAGTTTTTCAGTGAATGGACCAATGCGGGCGAGCTCGGGGCGGGTCTGACGACCACCGCGCTTTTCGAGCTCATTCCGGCAAACAGTGAAGAGTCGTTGCCCACTGCTGCAGAAGGCACCATCCCCGATCCGCTCGGCATGGGTGGCATCGGTGGCATGGGCGGAGGTAGCACGCGTGGAGGTGATGCGGGCGGAGGCGAAGGGTTGGGTGGCAGTACTGGCAGTCCCGATGGGCTCATCGACGTGATGGTCAACTACCGTCGCTCCGATGAGCGGACGCAGCGGCAACTGGTGCGCCACCTCGCGTCTGAGGACGCGCAGCCCCTGCCCACGGTGAAGTTCATGTTCGCTGCCGGCATCGCCGAGTTCGCAATGCGCCTGCGCGGCTCGCAGTACATGCCCGACTACGATCCGAATCTCCTGCTCGATCAGCTCGAGCTCGCTCTGCCTTTGGACGAAGTTGGCGTGGTGGCGGAGTCCACGTACTTCCTCCAAGACGTGCTGGATATCGTGGACGACTGACGAGTGCGTCCTGCGGGGTGTCAGACGGACTACAAAGGCAACTCTACGCCCAGCGCGACGATCCCTTGCCATTGCGGCACCCGAAGCACGGTGGTGCCGTCGAGGGTCGCTTCTCGCGCGGGCGTGAGGGCCTCCACGCCGAGGTCGAGGAAAGGATGGAGCGGGCGCCAGGGCAGCCGCCCTCGAGCGAGGAAGAGCGCTCCGCCCGCCACGACGGGAGCGCCGACTCCGGTGGTATCTCGAGGGAACGAGAAGGTCGTCAGAACGAGGCGCGGAGCGAGCGCCAACGAAAGGAACGGCAGGACGCCGTAGCTCACGCCGAGCGAAAACCCGACGTCGAACATGCCGAACCCGTCGCTCGAGCCGAGGCCAATCCTCACGTCCGTCGAAGCTCTCAGCTCCAGGCGCGGCAACATGAGGTAGCTGAAGGCGGCCTGAGGTCCGAGCGCGCCGGGGATCTCGGTACCGAAGTGCGCGTAGGTGGCGGCGAGCGCCAGGGTCCAAGAAGAGGAGCCCCGAGTCGAAGCATCGACGGACGAGGCGGTGGTCGATACCGCGGGTTCACTCGCTTCAGCTGCGGTTGACTCAGGCGCCACGGCTGCGGGCTGCGGTGTCGAAGTGGCTTCCAGGGCCGGGTCGGGAGCGGGAGGCGGCTGACTTACGACTCCAGCGCCCGCCCCACCTGCGGTCGTGGCTCCGGTCGGGGCGGGAGCTTGCCGCTGCTTGCGCAGCTCGAACAGCACCGACGCCAACCAGTGCAAGAGCTCGACCGCACTGTCACTCGAATTGCGCGAGAGGAAGCGAGACTCCATCGTGACGCCGGCTTCCTGCCAGATACCGCTCACGCGGTCTGGCGAGCAGACCAAAAGGAGCGTCACACCTTGCACCTGCTGGGACAAAAGCTCGCCGATTTGTCGAGCTTCGATTGCCGCAATCTGTTCGGGTGCGAGCTCCGGACAGTCAACGCGGACTTCGGGAGTAGTCCGCGCGGTTGGCTCGGCTCCGCCTGATTGCGTCGTCGGATTTGGGTTCCCCGCGACCTGGCTTCCCGCTCCTTGATTCCCGGCGATCTGGGCGAGACCCAGCGGAGACGCCAAGCAACACGAGAAGAGAAGGCGAAGGGCGAGAGTCGCGCGAGGCTGACGCGGCGCGTTCCCCCTCGCCGCAGCGTGGCGAGTCACGAGGAGCGAGGGTGCCTAAACTCCCGGGCGTCGCCAAGATGTTAAGGTCGGGTTTTCGCTTGGTTCTTGGTCGTTCGTGATGAAATTCAACGAAAGGTCGCACTGCTTGACCCTCTCCGGGGACTAAGTCATGGCACCCCGTGGCAGCCTTGACGCTTCGAACGCTGATCCACCCCGACGTCCCGGAGGCCCCGATTCCCACCGAGACGACGGCAGCCCACCCTGATGCGTCTCTAGGCTGGAGCCTCCCGATCACGGAACGCGAGGTGATGCAGCTGGTGCATCGGCAGATGTTCACCCTGGCGGGCCCGGGACCTGACCTCGATGACCTGATCCAGACCGCGCTCGAGCAGCTGCTCTCGGCGAAGTTCGAGGGCCGTAGCTCGTTCAAGACCTTCAGCCACGCGGTCTGTTTTCGGGTGTGGCACAAGCACCTTCGTTCTCGCTATCGCTTCTTCGCTCGCTTCTTTACATCGGACATCGTGTTCGAGGTGGCCGACGATCAGATGAGCGCCCTGGCTTCGCTCGAAGAGCGCGAGCGGACCGCTCGACTCTACTCTGCTCTGGCGCGCATGACGCCCAAACGGCGCGCCGTGCTGACCCTGGCCGATCTCAACGGGCTTTCCACGACAGAGATTGCGACGATCGTCGAAGCATCGGAGCCGACCGTGCGCTCATGTCTACGCGAGGCGCGCCGGCAGCTCGCGAGCCTGCTCAAAGACGACGCCTATTTTGGCGAAGCCACTGTGCGGTCGAGCCAGCGGGACGAGGAGGAGCATCATGGCGTCGACTGACCTCGCCGAGAAGATGCGCGACGCGCTGGAGGCGACGCTCCCCGACGGCGAGGTGGCGGTGCGCCGCATCGCGCGCCAGCGAGCAATCCGCCTGGCACACAGCCAAGCGAGCGAGAAGGCGCCTGCGTCCGGATGGCTGCCGAGCTTCCAAGCGCGACGGAGTGCCATTGTGGGTGGCATCTTGGGGGTTGCCCTTCTGGCTGGTGCCTTTGTCTACCGGACTTGGTCGACGTGGGCCGAGAGCGAGTCGGTGAGCGTGGGCCCAAGCCTGGCGCGCGATCTGGAGCTTCAGTCTCGTGCGTCGCGAGCAGTGGACGCACGGGCGGCCGAGAAGGAGCCGTCAGGCGGCGAGACGACAGCCGATGAAGCAGGCAAGGCGCCGGTGTCCGCTCCGTCCGTCGCAGCAAGGAGCCCGAAGAGCTTGCCCGCCACGCCAGCGCCAGTGACTTCTCCGCCGGCTCCTGCTTCGGGCCAAAAGAACGATCGCTGGGCCAGCGTGACCGAGGCAATGCGTAGGGGCGACTGGGAAGCCGCCAAGGGCGTGCTCGCCTTCCTCTCCGTAGAGGGCGATCCCGAGACGAGGGACAGCGCACGCCTGCTCCGCATCCGCATCGAGCTGGGGACTTCGCCGAACCAAGCGCTGGACGCACGCTGGCAAGCCGAGCTCTCGGAGCTGGCTCAATCTGGTAGTACATCCTCGATCCGTGCCTCCGCCCGGCGCCTGCTCGAGAGTCCGAGCGGCCCTCCGACGAGCCAGGAATAGCCCCCTCAATGATGCGAGCGATGAACCGGAGTTGGCTGAGAATCATCCTGCTCGCGAGTGCCTTCCTAGTCCCCGCGGCGTGCAACACCGTTCAGGTCCCCTTCATGCAAGCGGGCGGAGAGAGCGGCGGTAGCGGCGGTAGCGGCGGTAGCGGCGGTAGCGGCGGTAGCGGCGGTGGGGTGCCCAACGCAACGGGGGGGCGTGCCGCGGGTGGAAGCACCGGAGGCGCGGCGCCCGAGGAGACGGGCGGAGCAGGTGGCTCCCTAGGCGGAGGCTTCCAGGGCTTTGGCGCAGCCGGCGGCATGGGGGGCTACGTGGGGGACCTCCTGGTGACGGCTAGCTCGAGCCTCCGTGACGTGGCCGCGACCTCGTCGCACGTCTATTTCATCGAGTACGGGACGTTCGATGACCTGGAGAACTACCAGTTCGATGGAGCCTTGCGGCGCGTCGACCTAGACAATGGCGACGTCGAAACGCTGCTGGAAGACCTAGAAGGCCCGCTCGAGCTCGAGCTGACGACCGCCGAAGCCTTCGTCCTACTCGAGCGCAGTACCACCGTCTCCGCAGATGGGGATCGCGCCGTCATCCGAGTGGCCTTGACCGGAGGCCCCACCGAACTGGTTCCGCACGAAGGGCCCTACGATCGGCCCTTCACCATGGCTGCGCACGAGCATCGCGCCTACTTCGGAACCCGGGTCGAGGATGCGTGGGCCATTCGCGAGTTCCTCCCCAGTGAGTCGGCCCGCGTGATTCTCCCCTTCGACGACACGACCTTCCCCGCCAATCAGATGGCCGCGGACGCCTCGCACCTGTACTTTTCAGCGAACGGCACCTTCCGCCAGGCGCTGAGTGCCGATGTGGAGCCTGAGCTACTCTCCGGTGCGGCGTACACCAACTTCACGCTCGACGGCGATCGCATCCTCGCCACCAGGGGACAAATGCCGATGTACCTCGCCTCCATGCCGAAGGAAGGCGGGGCCTGGTTCAACGTGCTGCGACTCGGCGATCACCACTCGTGCAAAGATTTGCTCGTCATCGGCGCGCGATTCTTCATGCAGTGCAAACCCGTGAGCGGAGCTTCCTACGTGCTGACTGGGCCGCTCGTCGGCGGCAATCCCAAGGGCTACAAACTCGCCCCAGACGGAACCTGGTCCGGCACAGAGAACGACCTCTACATCTCCGACGACACGGACCTCGTGCGACTTTCGCTCGACTGACGGCGTATGACGCTCTCCCCCGACCGCTGTGGAGCGATCGGGGGTCGCTCATGCTGCGGGCTCGCTCTCGGGCAAGTTGCTCGCGAGCCGCGTGGTGCTCCGCGCTCGCGCTACTCTGCCAGCTGCGTTTGCGCCCAGGCGAACTGCGGCGAGACGTAGAGGTAGTAGCCGCCGTCGATTTCCGCAGGGAACGCCCAGTTGCCCAGCCACTGGTTCTGGATGGAAACGCCGTTCAAGGTCACCTGGCTCATCCCGAAGCTGTTGATGCTGTAGCCGAGCTCCTCGAAGAAATAGCAGCCTTGGTCGGTTCCGTAGGTGGTGAGGGGGACGGTCGCGTTCACGAGTGAGTCGCAGCCGCTCGGGCAGGTGCAAGCCGAGGAAGCGGGCGGATCGATGGGAGACAGGACTGCGCTCGGAATGACGACAGGCGGCAGATGGTGCTGCCCCGGCAGGTTCCAGCCGACGGCGAGGTTGTCGCCTTGGTAGGCCTCCTTGACGTTGGCCTCGATGTAGTAGCGCTGGCCGGCGACCAGCTGAATCGGAGCGGAGCGCTGTGAGGCGTACTTCGTCCACTGGCGCGGCCCGGTGTAGCCCGTGTGGAAGGCGACGATCTGAGCGTTGTACGAGTGCTCGTCGGGAGCGATGCGCAGGCTCGCGTTGTCGTCTCCAGCGACTGACAGCACGTAGGCGCCGGTCACCTGCGGTGTCAGGTAGCCGCGAACGCGGACGCCGTAGTTGTCGCCATTATTGCCACTGCCCGGATAGATCTCGAAGTCGGGGATGATCTGCGTCGCGTCTGCCGGGCGATAGATGGGCACCAGGTTGACGGACGTGCCGCCGACGCCGTTCCAGCGCTCCATGGTGACGCCGTGGATGCCTCCGGGCGGCTCGCCGCCGACGGTATTCACTCCTAGACCGACCAGCCACGTGCCGGTGCCGTGACGCGAGTCGACCGAGGTGCGCGTGTGCCAATCCGTCCACGAAACGCCGCCCAAATCTTCAGGGCCGCTGAGCGGCAGGAACGTGTAGTCCGAGTTGACGCCGACGATGATGCTCTCGCCGCTGTCCGGCAAATAGAGCGGACCGCCCGAGTCGCCCGGGCAGAGACTCGTGAGGTCGGCATCCTGGGCACGCCCAGCGGTGATCGAATACGTATCGTCGATGGACGCGAGCTGCGGGTCCGTGAAGAAGGTGCCCCGCGGTTGCTCGTGGTCGACGTGATCCACGGGCACAGTCCACGCTTCGCTCGTCTTGTACGGGAGCAGGCCGACGTGGTCGGGATCGTTGGCTCGAGTGACACATCCCCAGCCCAGCTTGACCACCTCGGCGCCCACGGCCAATCGATCGAGGCTCACCTGCGCCTCGGGAATGGCGGGCGTGTCCTCCTCAATCTCGAAGACGGCGATGTCCGCGGCTGCGCCGTCGGCATCCTTCGTCGGTTCATCCAAGGTGGAGGCGAGCCAAGACGGGTGGATCGTCGTAGCCACAATGGTGACCTCCGCCACCTGGCCGTCGGTCGGACTGAGTCCGTAGTGAACGGGGATGATGGATCCAGGAGCGAAGTCTTCGGCCAAGCCGTCCTCGCGCACGACGGTCCCCGGCGGGAGACGGCCACGCGGAGCATCCACGCAATGGGCGGCAGTGAGAAACAGGTGAGCGCCCACCTTCGCTGCCGTGCAGCGGTTGGCGATGCCGACGGTCGATCGAAAATGGTCGGCCGTCGCCAGCTCGCCGCCGATCAGGGCCTGTTCTTTGCTCCCGTGGCCGGCCCCCTCGAGCGCCTCCTCCGGGTTCTGCAGCGAGCACGCAGACAAGAGCGTCAGGGCAGGAATGAAGCCAGCACCTAGGGCGGAATATTTGTGCATCATGGCAAGCGCCGTAGCCGCCGCGCGAGCCAGCGGTCAAGGGCGCGGGATGCAGTAACGGGATTCCAAGCGACTCATCCCATTCGGCCCGTGGGACGAAAAATGGCTCGAGCGTTGCCTGGCGGACGAAGCTCAATGTGGGCTGCGCCACACGGCGACGCGAAGCCACACCGTACTTACGTTTGGCGCGGCCGTTTCGGAGAAGGTGCTCGTCCGCCGTCGAGAGGACCGAGGCGCGTCCATGGGGCCTACTGCGGCAGTTCGGTCCCCGGAACTGGCAAATTTAGTTTGTATACAAACTACTTTTGCCCCTTTCGGAGAGAGAGGGCGGCGCGGAGCGTGTCGATCGTGGCCGATGGAGAGATGGAAGACGTTGTCGTCATCGGAGGCGTTAGCAGGGTGCTGAAGAAAGCACCCTGCGGAGGAAGACAACCGTGCCCGCGCTCGACTTGCCCGCGCGGAGAAGCACGCAGGGTGCTGAAAAGACTTTTTCAGCACCCTGTTAGAGGAGCGCGCGCTCGCGGAAGCGCGGCTCGTACTCCTTGTGGACGGTGGCTTCCAGGATTTCGCCGTAGCGGGCGGGAGCCATGAGGCCCCAGGCGCGTTCCGCTGGGCTCACGTCTGCTGCCGTGCTCACTCCGTAGCGCTGCTCGAGACGCGAGAGCGCTCCGGGCAGGAAGGTGCGCGCGACGCCCACCAGCGATGGACTCCGTTCGAGGAGGTAGTCGAGCAGGTCCCAGCCGAACTGACGGTGCCTCACTTCGTCCTTGAGGACTCGGTCGAGCGCCGCGCGGGCGACCGGAACGGTGCACTCCCGACGCAGCTCCGTGAAGAGTGGCACCGCTACCGTTTCCCCCAGGCAGAAGATCTCCAGCGTGGCGAAGAGAGCGCGCTCTTCGAGTGTTGCCGGTGGCACCTTCAGCTGCAGGTCCTCCTGGCGCAGGGCGGGCGCTGTCGTGCTGCCCGCCTCGGCGCACACGGCGGCACTCAGTTCGGCGTGATCGAGCTCGTCTGCCGTGATGCTCAAGCCGTCGTCGATGAGCTCGCGGGGTGCGGCGAGCTGAATGAGCCACAAGGTCAGGTGTTGCGTGTGCGCGCTCGAGCGATACTCGGCTTCGACGCGGCGCGTCCACTCGCGACGGACGGACTCCGTGGCCTCAGGGCTCAGCGCCATGTGTGGCCTCAGGGCTCAGCGCCACCGGCTCCGCCGGCCGAGCAGACGCCGTCGCTCTGCCAGGTTCCTTCGCCGTACGGGTACTCCGGATCGGTCGCTGCCGGGAAGCAGCCGGTGACCGTCCAGTCGCCATCGCCACAAGGGTAGCCGCAGGCAGTGCGATCGCCTCCAAAGCTGGCACCTGCCTGACACTCGCTCCCTTCCTCGGGAAGCGCTTCAGGGCACGGGCCCGGCGGATTGCCGCCTTGGCCTTGGTACATCCAGCCGTCGTCTTCGCAGGTCGTTGCCTCGTCCCAAGAGCCTCGACTGCAGAACTCTGCTGGGTGGGGGCAGTCCTCGCTCTGAAAGGTCCAGGACTCACCAGAGGCGGCACACTCGAAGACGAAAGTCCGGTTTTCTCCGGAGGTGCAGTCCATCTGCACCTGGCAGCGTTCGGTCGGTGCGCACGGCACGGTGAAGCCGTAGCCGTCCCCCTCCGGGCATTCGGGGTATTCCGTAGGCGCTCCGCCGGTGGATGCTCCGCCGCTGGACGCTCCACCACTCGACGCTCCACCACTCGACGTTCCGCCACTCGACGCTCCACCGCTCGACTGGCCATCCGACGCGCCGCCGCTGCCATCCGCGTCGTCCGGAGAGACCTTGGCGCCGCAAGCGGGGGCCAGCGCCGCCAGAGTGATCACAATGGGCGTGCGATAGGTGCGTTTAGGACGTGCCATCTTTCATTCCCCCCTCTGCTTCTCCGCGCGGGCACGGTTGTTCTCATGAGCAGGGCGCCTTTTTCGGCACCCTGCTCAGTCGAGGTCGCAGTCTAGCACGCCGTGGGACGACCAGCGCCCCTCGGCTCACCAGACTCGTTGACTGGCGTGCTGCGCTGGGGTGGTGCCCATGATGCGCCGGAAGTGACGATTCAGCTGACTTTGATCGTAGAATCCGACGAGCTGGGCCACGTCGGAAGCCCGAGCTCCCGACTCCAGGAGCTGCTTCGCGCGGGCGACGCGCAGGTGGGTCAGGTAGGCGTGAGGGGGCATGCCGATCTGGGCGCGAAAGGCGCGGCACAGATGGAACTTGTCCATGCCAGCGGCCAGAGCAACGTCGTCGAGCGTCACTGCGTCGACGAGATGCTCGCGCAAGTACTCCATCGCCCTCCGCACGGGGCGGGTCTGATGCGATGCATTGCTCTTCAATTGGGTGAACGCCGTGACGGCCTCTGTTGCGACCACCTCGAGTGAGAGGCGATCGGCGCCAGCCGCAATCGCATCGTGAAGGCGATGAAATGCATGCGCGCGTTCGTCGTCGGGCACGAGGTGAGGGTGAGCGACGATCCTTCCTTCATCGCGGATCCGCTCGAAATCGTTGGCGGGCAGCAGGGCGACCTGGAAGGTAATCGGACCGTCATGCGCGATGTCGCGGTGAACGTCGCCTGGCTGCTTCAGCAGAATCGAGCCCGGTCCACCGCTATGGAGTTTTCCTTGCGCCCACCATTCACTCTGGCCGGTCTCGAGCCGGGTGACGGCGTAATGCTCCTTCATGGCGACCCGGAGCGCTTGCGTGGTCTGCCGAACGACGCGCAAGCCGGGTAGCGATACCGGAATGACCTCGGACGCAAAACTGAGGCAGGCCATGGGGCGAGCATAGCCCCCCCTCGGGCTTCCGGCTTGGACATTCTTGGCAGGAAGACAGCGCCAAGAACGCCCAAGTGTGCAGCGCTGAGCGTCGTCAGATTGCCGTCATGTCGAACAGCAAAGTCGCCCTGGTCACTGGGGCAAACAAGGGTATTGGCTTTCAGATCGCCAAAGAACTCGCCGCGCAGGGGTTGACGGTCCTCGTGGGCAGCCGTGATCCGGAGCGCGGAGCCAGAGCGGCCAAGAGCATCGGTAGCGCCGCCGTCGCGCTCGAACTCGACGTCACGAATCAGGCGTCGATCTTAGCCGCCGAGAAGCGAATCAGGAGTGAGCTTGGTCGCCTCGACGTGCTCATCAACAACGCCGGCATTGCGTACGCCGGAAAGCCGGGCGCCTCCTTCGAAGAGAAGCTCGTCGCGGGCTTGCCCAGCTCGGCCGACCTGGCCGAGGTGCGGGCCGTCTTCGAGACGAACGTGTTCGGTGTGATCGCCACCATCCAGGCGATGCTGCCGCTCCTGCGCGAGGCGCCAGCAGGGCGAATCGTCAACTTGTCGAGTACGGTCGGGTCGCTGACGCTCCAGAGCGATCCATCCAGTCCGGTGCGCGCAATCCAAAGCATTGGCTACGTCCCCTCCAAGACTGCCCTCAACGCGGTCACGGTGGCGTTCGCGAACGAGCTTCAAGGTACTCGCATCAAGGTCAACGCCGCCTGCCCGGGCTTCACGGCGACGGACCTCAACAACTTCAAGGGCACGCGTAGTGTGGAGGAAGGCGCCCGCGAGGCTGTGCGTCTGGCCCTGCTGGGTCCGGACGGTCCTACGGGCACCTTCTCGAACGACGACGGCGTGATTCCTTGGTGAACGCCGGCTACGCTGAGGGCCGCCTCTCCGAGGCCGACAGCGGCTCGTCGCTGGGGTCGCGGTGGCCCGTATGCCGCCTCGGGTTCGAGGACGCGTAGCGAGGCCAACTCACCGGTTCGTGCATCGACTTCGAGCCCGATCAGGGTGCTGAGCGGAGAGTCGTCGGGAAGATGAAGGCGCTCGAGCGCTTTGGCGTAAGGACCGGGGGGCTCGCCTGCAGGCGACGTTCCTCCGAAGAGCCGCTCACAACGTGGGCGCCGTCTGCGTTCGATCTGACTCTTGTTTCACCTCCGTGGGCTGCACAAGCGGAGACGCAGACGGCGACTACGAGGCACAGTCGCCATCCACGTAGCCCTTGATCCACGGGGCCATCATGGAACCAGGAAGTCTGGACGCCAAGGTGCGCCCAGATTCGCGAATCTGCCACGAGAGGCCGAATGGATCTTTGATCCAGCCACACTGGGTGGGCGTCGCCCCCGCCTTGACCAGTTTGTCCCAATATTCGTCGACCTCGGCCTGATCCTCGCAGTCAACGTAGAACGAGTGGAGCACGCCGTCGCGTGCGGGAGACGATCACCGACGCTACGGAGCAGAGCGCCAGAAGCCAGCCCAGCTGGAGTGCCAGCTGAACCACGTAGGCCAATCTGAAGTCGACCTTCTTGGGAACGATGGCAATGAAGCGCAGCACGTCGAAGTATGCGGCGGCGAAGAGCACCGTTACGGTGACGAGGATCGCTACCTGTGACTTTCGCCACACGGAGACAGCCAGAACCAGGAGTGTCGCGATCAGGGCCTGGGTTCCATGGCCGAAGAGAAGGTGTCGCGGGTCCAGGAGCTGCGCCAGGTCGAGGAGGCGTCCCAGAGACGACCAGGCCTGGTGCGCAAGGAAGAAGAGCACCGCCGCGGCACCGCTGTAACCGACGGGGGCAAGGAGCCAGGGATCGAACTTGGGCATGGCAGCGTAAGACAACGAGAGGAGAAGTTGGTTCCGAGGCTCGGCGCCAGCGCTCCGCGCTCCCGCCTCTCCGGCGCCGCTAGCCTCGAAGCGCACCTTCGCGGTTAGCCGTCCACCCCGATTCCGAGTACGAAGTGAGATGGAATCGGAGTCTTGTCGGGTGTGTGGGGGTGACGGACGAATTGCGAATTCGTTCGGCGGCAGCTCGAAAACGTGTCCCAGTTGCCGGGGAACCGGCCGCCGGTCGCACGAGCCGCTCTTTCACGATGTGACCAAGACGAAGGCGTCCCATCATCGGCCGAGCAATCGAGAGGTACGGGTCGAAAAGCCAACCTGGCCTTCGTCGAGCAGCGGCGTGCAGCTGGCAACCGAGGTCCGCGGCTCGAGCCTCTCGGAGGAAACGAAGATGCGCTTGGTGCGCGACATCATCGAGTATGAATCCACTCACGGAAGCTGCACCAAGACCTTCATTCGCAAGGTCAAGAAGGAGCTACGCTGAAGGGTTACCTCTCCGAGAGCGCGAGCGCTTGGCCGCTGGACGCGGCCTGGCGAGCCATTAGCTGCCCTGCTGCTTCTTCGCCTCCGCCTTGGCGGCCTTCTTGGCCTTCTTGTCCTTGGTCGACAGCTTGGGTTGATTGCTCTTCGCCTGCTTGATTTGTCCCTTGCTCATCTCGATCCTTTCGCCGCTCCCCGGCGGAACGCGCTACCGGGGTCAGGATACACCCGCCGCTACCGAAAGCCCCGCGATGGGCGGTCGCGACGGCCAAAGACATGGAGGGGCGGCGGCGCCGCGGCTTCCGAGCCTCCGGCTCCTCATCCGCGGCATGCAGGTGCATCACGGTTGCCGGGAGCCAGGCACCCTGCGTCGAGCACATGAGCGGTGAGCTTCCGCGCAGACCAATGCTGGAAGCTGGTGCCGAACGGTGAGTGTCGGGAGAACGCGGAGGGCCGCGTTCTGGGGGACCGAGGCGTGTTCCCTGGGCGTCCACCGCGGCAGCTCGGCCCCAAAAGCTTCCAAGAATTGTTCGCATACGAACTCTCTTCGCGGATTCAGAAAGGTGGTGACTCGACTGTCCATCACCGCGCAGCTGGGTCGCCGCGACGAGAGGGCCGGAGGAGTCGCACCAGCCAGGATCGGCTCGAGTGCCGTTGGCCCCGTTCTTGCTGGGCCTTCGGCACGATGACGCGTACTGCGCCCGGGGAGCACGTGCCTCCGCAAGACCCGACTCCAATCATGACCAAGCCTGTGTCCACCGGACGGGACCCTGCGCTCGCCTCGCTGTTCGTTGCGGCGGTGATCGCGTCCTGTTCACTGGGATGCGTTCTGGACGGCACTTCGATCGACTCCGCCGGGAACGATGGAAGTGGGAGCGGCGGCGTCAGCGGGGTCGGCGGTGTCAGCGGGGTCGGTGGCGTCAGCGGGGTCGGTGGCGTCAGCGGGGTCGGTGGCGTCAATGCAAGCGGCGGTGTCAGCGGGGTCGGTGGCCAAAGCGGAACCGGCGGTGAAGTGATCATCAACGTATTGGATGACTTCGTGTGCGGCTCCGCGTCTTACTCCGTCCACGCGCCCGATGCCGATGGGGACGGCTACCGCGACTCCACGGCCTGGGACTATCCGGTCACGCCGGTCGAGTGCATTCTGGAAAGCGGAGGCGTCGAGAGCTGGCTGCCGCCGGACTGCGACGACACCGACCCCAGCGTGTACCACACGGGCTTCGTCAACGCGGACGGCGACGAGTACGGCGACGCGGCGCTGCCCGTTTGCTATGGCGCGCTGCGCCCGCCCGAGCTCGCCGTTCGTGTTCCAGATTGTGACGACACGGACCCTGCTCTCGGCCGCTGGTTCCTCCAGGATGCTGACGAAGACGGGTTCGGCGCCGTCCGCACGTGTGCCGTGGGACCGGCCCTCGGGGTCAGCGAGGTGGGTGGGGACTGCGACGACGAGGACACGGCGGTGCACCCCAATGGGTTGGACGTCCCCGGAGACGACGCCGACTCGAACTGCGATGGCGAGGATGGTGTTTACGTCGGCCCGTACGATGACCTGTCGTTCCTTCCTCAGCCGGAGGTCCTCGAGTCGCTGTCGCCGGAGGAGGTTTGCGGCACGACGGCGGGCCTCCGCGCCACGTTCTACTGGCTCGAGCATTACTGCCTTTGGGACGTCGACGACGAGTTCCCATCCGACGCTACGGCCCTCGGCTACGTTGCGTTCACGAACGAGGGCAGCGAGGCCACCCCAGCCGCGCTGGCCGCACTCGATTCCGCGCTCGACACGGGGTGGTCGCTCGATCTGCCCATCGCCCCGCTCGAGCCAGGCGAAGTCACTCCTCTCTACGGCCTCGGCAAGCTACCGGTGACCCTGTCTATGCGCTTCCAATTGCCCGAAGTGCCCGACTGTGAGTCAGTCGTTCTGAGCACGGTCGTGCCGCATCAGTGCGTGACCAGGTGAGCGGAGCTGGGTTGTCGCTCTAGCAGGGTGCTGAAAAAGCATCCTGCCAATAGAGAACAACCGTGCCCGCGCGGAGAAGCACGCAGGCAGGTTTGGGGATGTGTACATCTAGATGTACGCTACGAGCGTGACGAAGCGCTCGTACAACATCGCCACCGCAAGAGCGAAGCTGGCCGAGATCTTGGACGATGTGGCCGCGGGCAACGAGGTGGAACTCGTACGTCGCGGAAAGAAGGTGGCCGTCCTGGTTTCGCCGGCACGGTACGCGCGACTGTCGGGGAAGGCCTCGGGTTTCGGCGAGGCGTACGATGCGTTCGTCCGCAACCATGCGGCCGAGGAGTTCGGCGTTGACCGGAGCTTCGACCGGGGGCTGCGCGACAAGTCGGGCGGCCGCGCGGTGAAGTTCGGATGAAGTTCTTACTCGACACCAGCACCATCTCGTCTGCGATGTGGAAAGTGCCTGACGCTGGAGTCATGGAGAAGCTTCGGGAGCACGGTCGTGAGTGCGCGATGGCAAGCGTGACCTGGCACGAGCTGAAGTACGGCGTGGGCCGTCTTGCCAAAGGGCGACGCCGTTCGGGACTGGACGCATTTCTGGAGGAGGTCGTTCGAGCAACGATCCCAACGCTGCCGTACGACGAGCGCGCCGCAGAGTGGCATGCCGCCGAGCGGGTTCGCCTCGAAAAGGCCGGCAAGCCAGTGCCTTTCTCTGATGGTCAGATCGCGGCGGTGGCGGCGACGCACGCATTCACTGTGGTAACCGCGAACATGGGCGACTTCCGTCCGTTCAAAGGTATCAAAGTCATCAGCTGGCACACCGCCTAACCACTCGTGTCAGGCTGCGTGGACTTGAGGGAGCGCAGCGAGCGATGACGGCTAAGCGCGCAGCGCACCCCGATTGCCGTGGAGTTACCGTACCAGGTCCGCGCGTGCCAACGCTACAGAGTTTCAACCCACTTGCCGAAGGGCAACCAGGGATGGTCAGGGATCTGGAGCTGGCCGCTGGCGTCACGATCGACCTGCATTGCGCCGTACTCGTACTTCGGCACCTGGAGCGCGACCTTCAGCAGGTATTCGAAGGCGTCCAAGTCGACGTAGCCGCACTGGCACTCGCGCAGCCCGCTGGCAGCCGCTTCGACGGCATAGCGCCCCTTGTCTTCGGGGAGCACCGTGCCGATGCGAGCGACTCGTTTCGCGGCGGGAGCACACGGCCCTAGTCTTCGCGAGACCTCGTGTCCCAAGATGCGAGCTCGTTCTTTGTCTTCGCCGGCGGCTTCGAAGGCGCTAGCAAAAGACTCGGCTCCGGGTGGGGGCGGACCCAAGGACCCCGGTCCGCGGATTGCCAAGATCCAAACATTCACCGGTGGCAGGTCGCGGAGTAGCGCAAGAACCTCGCTAGCTGGCTGACGTGCGTCGACTGCCAGGAAGATGTTGGGGTGCTTTCCACTGGCCAGAAGGAGGTTGACGCGCTCGCGAAGGGCCGACGCGGCAGCCGCCCGATCGTCCGGAAGGGGGCCACCAAACCATTTTCCGCTCCGGCCCACCTCGAGCAAATAGGGCTCTCGTTCGACGGGAGCCCAGGTTGGCTTTTCTGCAAGCCGCACCAAGCCTGGGTTGACGAACGGGTGCGCGACAAATGGCGTCAAAACCTGCTCGAGGTCATCGACGCGGGCGCTGCACTCGGCCTCGGACCTGGGCGAGGCAAAGATCGGATTGTCCGGAAAGACCAAGGCAGTCGTGAGCGACAACGCAACGCCCAGGAAGAACGCAAGAGGTCCGCGGCCGTAGTAGCTCAACACGATTCCCACGATGCCGAGCGCAGTGAAGACGATCACCGGAACCATCAGGATCGTTCTGAAGTAAGCGTGCGCAAAGACGACGAGCCCGCTCACAAACAAGACGAGCGTCGATACCAGGATGGGCCGGAACAGGCGGGGCCGTACGATGTATCCGACGAGAACCAGGAGTAGGGCTCCCGTGAGCCAAACAGGAACCGCTGCGTCCGACAACGCCAGAGCTGCAGTCCCCAGCATCCACGCCACCGCTAGCCCCTTCCGCAGCGATGGCAGCAGGCGAAAGAACTGCATCCCTGACCCTCCCTTATCGGATCTCACAGGGGCCAAATACCCAATGGTCCCGCCAAAGCGAAATGGAGCTCCGGAAAGCCGAAAGTTTACGTGTCCGTTGCAGAAGGTGTTCGCTTGCTTGCGTCGAACGTCCGAGGGGTCGCAATCGGAAGGGGAGGTCAATGCACGAAGCCAAAGTCTGGCTTTAGTTTCGTGCAGAAGGACGCGCGGGGCGTGACGCCTCCCTGGGAGGACCCGGTCACTCGGCCTTGGTATGTTGGCGAGTCCCCCGGACCCGGACGAGACGAGCCCCGTGGCGACGCCCGCCGTTAGTAGTACAGCTTGAAGTTCCCGCTCACGTGCAGCAAGGACAGCATGTAGAGGACCCCGCCCCAGTAGTCGCTGTTCGGGACATTGGCCGACCAGAGTCGATCGACGAAGGCCTTGCCTTCACTCTCGGGCAATCCAAAGCCCAGGGTGGCATTACAATAGTATCCGGGGGCACTCGCGTTCCCCTGACTCGCGGCGTACATCGGCGCGTAGGTCTCGGTCTGCCAGGGATCCCCGGCGAAGAAGTTGTGGTCCATCATGAGGTTCATGACGCAGCGGAGCGAGTCGGAATTGGCGGCTTGTGGGTTGGAACCATCCCAGGACGATTGGTACGGACAGACGCCCTGCCCATTGACGCCCACGTGGAAGTATTCGCGACCATCCGTGATGGCTTCGTTCCAGAAGTCGGAATTCTCGGGGTCGAAGCACGCCCAGACTTGGTAGAAAGCGGGCAAAATGTACGACGGATCGGTGTTGTTGGAGTTCGCCACGAACTTCACGAGGTGCGGGTCCGTGTGAAAGTACTTGGTCCGGACGATGTCGAGCACCCAGCGGGCCTCATTCGCGTAGTCGAACTTCCCGGTATCGCCCCAACGGTTCTCCGCAAAAATGAGCGCCGTCGCCATGTACTCCTCACCGTCGGGCGCGCCGCCGTTCGACAGCTTGGAACCCGACGTGGTGCAATGCCACGCGATCTCGCCCGTGCACACGTCGCCTGAGCAGTTCTGGGCCATGTGATTTCTCACCCAGGTCCACAGGCGGTCGAACTCCGTTTGATGGTCGAGCTGCACGGCAGCCATCATGCCGTAGGACATCCCTTCGCTGCGTACGTCACCGCTCCAGATGTCTTCGACGTAAGACTCGTCAGCGCCGGGGCCGTTGAAGTAGATGGTGCCCCCACCCGACGGATTGAAGAGCGACGACCAGGCGCTCGCGACCTTGGCGTCCGATTCCTCCTGCGTATGTCCGGATACGGTCACGAACAGGTTGGGGTACGACGTGGGCGCCGGGAGGCAGCCCTCCACGGTTGAGCCGCCCGTTCCCTGTCCGCCGGTGTCCGTGCCGCCCGAAGCAGCGCCGCCGGTATCCGTTCCACCGGTGGCGGGCCCGCCGCCGGTTGACGCCCCGCCGGAGCCGCCGGTGTTGGCTCCACCGGCTGCTTGCCCGCCGGTGGCCGAGCCACCCGAAGCAAACGCACCGCCGCTGCCCATGAGGCCCCCACTGCCCCCTGCGCCGCCCGTGCCGGTGGTTCCGCCGCTTTGAACTGAACCGCCCGTGCCGGAGGCATCACCTCCACTTTGGCCGCACGCCACAACGAGTAGTGCCAGCAGCGCAGCGCTGGGATCGCGAAGTCTCATCGCGGACAGCGTAACATCAGCCGTGAACTCAGCCGTGATCTTCGCAGTGAGTTTGGTGGGAAGATGGACGCCGCATCTGCGTGAAAAATCTCAACGACACCGGAGTTGCGTTGGGCGAGCTGAGTTAGGCTCGGCTGGCAGCGAGGCTACGTCGTCACGTCTCGCAACTTGCGGTCGAAGTGACTGCCAGCCGTAAAGTCCCCGTCAAGGTAGTAGCCCTCGTTGCGCGGGCGACGGGCCAAGCGAGCACCAACTCTCTCAACGAGCGGGCTAGCACCATTGTGGTCAGCCAACCATTCCTCGTACCCCTTGATCGATGGTCCACCGACGTTGATAACAAACTCTAGGCCGTAAAGGCAGAACGCGAAGAATGTCTCCCGCCGCTTGGTAATGAACAGATCGTAACCGAATCCAGCCTGCACCCATTCCCCCGTGGCGGGATGCCGCATGAGGGTTTCCATCGGGTAGATTCGACGCGAATGGCAGGGCCACGTTTTGAAGGTCCTGGTCATACGTGCATGATCTCGGATGCGATCGAAATGCTCCGCGTCCACGAGGGGCGCGGTATCTGGGAGAAAACGCTCGGCTACGGCCTCAAGCGCCATCTTTGCCAGAAAGCGAGACAGAAGCAGTTCCGGAGGCGGCGCTTCGAGCGGAAAGATCATGACGTTTGGCTCTACGCCAGCGGCGTCGCGTCGAAGTCGATCCTCCCAGCGCTCCCTGTCGCGCTCGCGTTCAGGTCGAATGTCAACAGCACCGTCGGGGCGTGGAGTGAGTGCTATGTCGATGTCCGTCCCAGCCACAAATCCAGATAGCGATGGAAGGGTCCCGCGCTTTGTCCTGACACGGTGCCACGCCCGGAGGTTGCGGAAGAGCGAATGGTTGAGCAGAGGCCCTTCGACCTTTCGAGAAAAGTAGTTGTTGCAGCCATCGCAGACGACGCCTCGCGGGAGCACGCGTCGGGTGTTTCCGATGGACTCCGGGATGATGTGTTCAACGCTGCAAGAGCTATCGGAGCAATTTTTGCAGAACAAGCAACGCATTGCGGCGGGCCTTCCGTCTGTGTAGCGCTTCGCCGTTGTACCGCGACAAAAAGCTACCTCAGCAGAGTACGCCAACCGGCGCCGTCTCTCAAAAGGATTGACGCGGCAGGGTGTCGAGATGGGAGAAGGGTCGGAGCGCGGCCTCGGTAGTGTCCCGTCGGCACCAACGGACTGCTAGGCAGCCGGCCTTTGCTATCTTCGTTCGAAGCCATGCCTCGGACGCTGGTCGGTCCAGGTGTCCGGAGGCAACTGCGAGAACGATCCCGGTTCGCGCCCTGCCGTTCAGAACTAGGAAAGTCTCGGCAACCGCGTGCACAGTACGCTTGTTTCCGTCGACGAACGGGTGCCGCTGAATCAGTGCAAGCGAGGGTGCGGCCTTTGCGAAGAGTTAGCGTGAGCGCCCACACCGTCGACGTTTGCCACGCCTGCGCCATGCCGTTCCAATCGACCATTGTCCGTCAGCCGGGGGCGCACTCGACCAACCAATCGGAAGACGGTGGACGCGGAAGGACTGCGCCAAGGGACAGGCGCCGCATCAGGCCAGCCTGCGGTACACGTCCGCATTGCGCAAAGGAACGTCCTTGCGTCAAAGTCCGCTGCCGACGCGAGATCAGCAACTGCCGCCGAAGGAGAACTTCGGGCTGAACACAAGGCGCTTTCCCGCTCGGTCAGCTGCCGACACGCAACGAGCCGACACCGAGCCAGGGAGTCGGTGGGGGTCGTGCGAGCGGCGCTCACTGACAAGGGTATGGGGAGCATCTGGCGAGCCGAGCCTCAAACCGCATCAGGCGTCGGTTGAAAGCGCACGCAGCAAGAGGACCGAGGCGTGCCCCTCGCCTGGGGTCGCGGCTACTCGGCCAACTGCGCTTTTGAAAGCCCGGGACTCGCGGGCGACACGTAGGGAGTGGTAGCCGCCGTCGATTCTGCGGCAAGATTGCTCCTGCGCGATGGCCCTGTTCCATTGTGAAGGTCGAGTTGGGACGGCAAATTCGGGGTCGGGATACTCCAGAGTTTCTCAGGGGGGGGCACGGAGGTAGAGTAACCTCAATTGAAACCTGGTGCCGCTGGGGAGCAGGGTGGAGCATGAGAGTAGACCTTTTCATTAGTCACTCAAGCGGGGACGTCGACCTCGCCACCCGACTAATTAGACTGGTTGATGGTCTATTGGAGATACCAAACGGTGCGATCCGATGCACGTCAGTGCCTGGTTACCGACTCGAACCCGGCGACGACGGCCCGGAGCGCCTACGCGAGAATTTGCGGGACGCGAAGGTCATCCTCGGGATTCTTACGCCATCTAGTCTTGGGTCTGCATATGTTCTGATGGAGCTTGGGGCAGGCTGGGGCCTAAATAGCAGAGTTATCCCACTGGTAGCGGGTGGAGCCCAGTTTGGCGATATTCCAGGTCCGATCGGCAGAAACATTCACGCTGCAAGCGCATCGCGAGGCAGCGACGTCTGGGACCTGATTGACGCAATTTCGAAGTATTGCGGGATGCCTTGGCGCTCGGATGTCGGCCAGCTATGGCGGCAGATCGATAGCTTTACCGTGTTTGCCCAGTCCTATACGTCGTCCGTGGAAAGCGGGGTCAAGAAAGAATCAATCGGTCGACTCGACGAGCCTCTCGAAGCCGTCCTTGCGCTTCTTGGTGCGGAGGCCTGCTGCAGGTCCACAGGATGGCTATCCAACTTGACTGGCTTGCCTGTCGGCAGCGTGCGACATCTTCTCGAGACGCTGAGCGAGATTAAGCTTGTTCGAGGGGACAGCGACCCTTCGCTCGGCTGGGAACTCACTAGGGCGGGACGCGAGTACGCGTATCGATGGAAGCTCTCGACGTTAAGACCCCCACGACCTTCTCGACGAACGCCTCCGTACGAGGTTGAGCTCATCGTGAGGGCCAGAAGCGCGAAATTAATCGGTGATGCGTTGCTCGCAAATGTGTCCCCTGATGGTCGAGGTCTTGGCATCATATCGACACAGGCGTTTGACGTGAATTCAGAGGTGCTGGTTCGAATTCCAGCTGTCGATCGGACCCGCGACTTCGAAGCGAAGGTGATTCGTTCGCACGAAACGGACGATGGTGCTATGTACATGGGCCTGCAAGTTCTAAATCCAATTGCCCATGAGAGAATTGTATCTGTGCTTGATACACACGGCTGGAAGCCCAGTACGATTTGGCCTGGCCCGCCGAAAGCATGAGGGCACGAAAGCACTCGACAGTATGGGGAACGCGGAAAGAATCGACATCACGAGCATCAAGATCGTCGGGGGCTGCGTGCCGCTTGCCGAGTATCCATGCATCATTCCTTGTTGGAGGACTTGACCGGAAGGCGAGATCCATTCCTCGACTATGGTTTCGTCATACGAACGCGCCTGGCGCCCTTTCCTGGATGGCAGGAGGCGCACGACGAACGACTAGTAGCCCAGGTTTCGCACCCATCGGCACCGCACTGGTCATCGTCCAGCAATGGACTTCTTCGCGTCTGGTCGTGGAGGTGACGGCGACGCGTATCACGCCGAGCGTGCGGCGGACGGCGGTCGCGATGGCAAGTTCGCTGCACTGGGCCATCGGGGTGCTTCGCCTACCCGCGTCGTTCCGTGCTCGGTCGCCACCGGTCACATTGCCAATCTGGCTCGTAGATGATGGTCAGAAGGCGAATCTTGTCGCGACTCCCGCCCTTCCAAAATTCGATGATGTCGAAGTCCTTGAGCTTGCGATCAGCTGTGTATTGACTCACGTCGAGCATATACGCTTCAAATGCCTTGGATGCGCGACCGCTGACGGTAACTCGAGGCGGGCTCAAACTCGACTTGGCCCGGCTGACCTTCCTCCAGAGGAATGGCGCAACCGGTTGCCCCCACGATGAGGAGTGAAGCGAGGGCCCTTGTGAGCTCGACGGGCGACTTGGACGGAGTGAGATTTCTCATGCTGGCCATATTAGTGCCTCCCGGATCGAATGTGGGCAGTGCAGTATGCGGTGCGTTCATCAACGCAGCCATTCTTCCACCGGTACTCCCGGAATGCGCTCGCAATGCGGAGCGACAGCCGGAGCAGGCCGTCCGCAGCGTGCGGGAGGCGCTGCGGTGAAATCGGCGATGGGAGTCGTGGTCCCTGTAGGCGGCGAATCGCACGAAACTAAAGCCTGGCTTTAGTTTCGTGCAGAAGGGGCGGTCTCGGAGGACGGGGGTTCGGGCGAACGCGCTCATCCGCGCGTAGGAGGACCGAGGCGCGCCCCATCGGCTTCCACGGCGGCGGCCCGGCCCCCAACTCCACAAAAGTAGTTTGTATACAAACAACTTTCGCCCCCTCCGAAAAGAGAAGACCCCGACCACCTTGTGGTGACCGGGGTCTCTTGTTTGCTGCGTGTCCGTGCTCTGGTGAGCTGCGGGCGTCGCGAGCAGCAGCCGCGCTTCAGCGCTTCTGATTGAACGCGCGCGTTCCTGCGTATTCCTGCTTGTCTTCCAGCTGCTCGGCGATGCGGAGGAGCTGGTTGGGAGTTGCTCCCCTTCGGCTGCACGCGTCTGAAGGCCCGGCAGTGCTCGCTGCGCTGCGCGCTGGCGGGGTCCCTCTTGCTCCGTGCTCGCTAACGCTGCGCGCGGGCGAGGGTCCCGCGTGTCCCATGAGTTCTAGCAGGCTCCCTCTTCTGGCAATGCGTAGCGGTTTAGTGTACTCGTAAACGTTCCGATCGATATGGCCGGTTTTGTTCACAAGCTGAGAAACGTCCTGCTCGTGGACTCCGGGGGCTGGCGTGCTGTTTTCGGTGCGGGAGTAATCCAGTCGCTGACGGCAGCTTCAGTCGCCTTCGCCAAGAGCCTTGCTCACGGCAAGGACGGATTCGTTTTCGACTGGTCCCTTTTCGGCTGGATCGTCAGCGCCATCGTTGCAGTCAACGTTCTCAGCAACGTCGTGACCACGCTGTTTCGAGGAGGACACCTCCTGCATCTCGTCCACGGTCGGAAATTCAGGCGGGAGAGAAAGCAGATGTCCGCCGCGGTTCTCAAGGCGATATCACTGGAACTCTCCCAGGCACCTACTTCTGGGCGTCGTGCATGTGAACTGATCGTCCAGGTGCTCGACTGCGTAGCATCCCACGTACGCGACGCGCGCGGTAGTCACGACCTCCGCAAACCTGAGGTCTTCGCCAACCTCTTGGTGGAGGATGGGAACGAATTGGTCGTGGTGGCTCGAGACACGGATCTCCATTCCTCGGATCACGCGCGGCGGGTTCCGGAGCGGTACGGGAGGGCGAACATGCTTGCGACTAGGTCCATTGGCGCTCGTCGCGCGCTGAGTGTGGGGGATGTCAGCCGCGACTACCCCGAAGGGCCGAAGAACAAGCCCTACCGAAGCATTCTGACCATTCCAGTCATCGGCCGAGACCCGGAAAAGGTGCTTGGGATCGTCAGCGTCGACTCCTCCCGACCCTACTTTTTTCAGTCTTTTCAGCAGGGTGTCACTGAGAACGAACTGGAGAATGACCTTCTACCCTACCTGGCGACGCTTGCACTCATCATGGAGGGGCTTGTGTCCGATGATCCACGTGCGATAGTCGAAGAGTTGATCCGAGGGGCCGAATCTTGGCAGAAGGGCAGTTGATGCAGGCTGTTGTAGGTACGCAGGCCGACAGGCCCTTCTCAGTGGAGAAGGCGCGGATACTCAGTCGCCGTGCGCGCGGCGAGCTGAGCGACCATGAACTAGTCGCTCAACTGAACGAGCTGGACGATAGCCAGGTCCAGAGGCCAGGTTGGCTACTCGTGGTGAGCGGTGTTCTCGGCGCCGTACTGTGCGTGCTGCTTGTGCCTGCCTCCAGCCGGCGCGACTAGGCGACCGGGACGGTCTTGCCCTGCTGGTGGCCAGCGGGCGAGGGACCTACGGAATGCGCTGTGACGGGCGTATGGACCCGTCGCGGCCCGGCGGAGGGGCCCGTGAAGGATATGCTAACTTGCTGCTACTATCGTGCGTATGCGGTTGGCGTACGGGGCAGTGAGTATCGCTCTTTTGGCATGCTCAGGTGCGGTGCCTCCGACCAGTTGCAAGGCTTCGGACCGAACGGGGACTTACCTTACGGTCACGACAGAGCGCCCAGGGGGAACCTGCGGTGCTATCCCGGACACGCTGGGCAGGCTCACAGATTCGCTACCCGACCCACCGGATCCAAGATGCGTTACCACAGGCGAGAGATGGTCGGAGGGGGATTGCAAGCTCGAACGAACGATCGAATGCGTGTCTGAAGGCGATGGGCTGAGGATTACGGGAGTTGGCGTCACCGACCAGGTCGTGCAGGACGGATCGCAGCTTGAAGGCCTGATGACGCAGACCGTGCACGATTTGGCGACTGGCGCGACGGTTTGCGTCAGTTCGTACGACATCACTGCGATCCGGCAGTAGCTCACAGCCCGACAGAAGGACGCACGCTGCTCTTCCCGACACCGCATCGGGCCTTGGCGTGAGGCGCACGCTGCGCGCCAGCGCTCCACCATTAGACGCCATCGGAACGCGCTGCGCTGTCACGCATCCTGCGCCAGGGGGACCAAAGCCCGCCGCGGTGGCGGGCGGAAAGGTCCGCCATGTCGTCGTCTCGTTCTCCTCTGTTCGTCACTCCCGGTCTCGCCCGGCAGGTCACGCTGGAGCAGCGCGCTCACTTCATGCGGCTTCATCCAACGCCGTCGGAGGCGTTGCTTTGGTCGTGGTTGCGCGGGAGGCGGCTCGGCGTGCAGTTCCGCCGGCAGGTGGTCATCGGCGCGCACATCGTGGATTTCTGCGCACCTTCCGTGCGGTTAGTCGTGGAGGTGGACGGGGACGCGCTCCACGCCGAGCGCGTTGCGGCAGATCAGCGGCGCGACGGGAAGCTCGCGGCTGCTGGGTACGCCGTGCTCCGGTTGCCCGCGTCACTGGTGGAGCGACGCTTGGAGGAAGCCGTCCGCCTAGTACGGGCAGCGCTCCGGTAGCGTTGCGCGCACTGGCGCGCACGAGGACCGAAGCGCGCCCCGTGGGCGCCCACGTCGGCAGCCCGGTCCCAAACCAACAAGAAGTCGTTTGTATACAAACGACTTTGGCCCCCGAAAAAGAGAAACCCCGCCGACCTTTCGGTCGCCGGGGTCTCTGTTTGCTGCGCGTCCGCGCTCTCTGTGAGCTGCGAGCGTCGCGAGCAGCAGGCGCTCTTCAGCGCTTCTGATTGAACGCCTTCGTGCCGGCGTACTCCTGCTTGTCTTCCAGCTGCTCGGCGATGCGGAGCAGTTGGTTGTACTTCGCGATGCGGTCCGTACGCGACAAGGAGCCGGTCTTGATTTGGCCGCAGTTCGTGGCGACGGCGAGGTCGGCGATGAAGGTGTCGGCGGTTTCGCCCGAGCGGTGCGAGCTGATGGCGGTGTAGCCGGCCTTGTGCGCCATGCGGATGGCGTCGAGCGTCTCGGTGACGGAGCCGATCTGGTTCAGCTTGATGAGGATCGAGTTGGCGGTGCCGGAGTCGATACCGCGCTTCAGGCGCTCGATGTTGGTGACGAAGAGGTCGTCGCCGACGAGCTGGACCTTCTGGCCGAGCTTCTCGGTGAGCATCTTCCAGCCGTCCCAGTCGTCCTCGTCGAGGCCGTCTTCGATCGAGACGATGGGGTACTTGGAGACCCACTCGGCCCACACGTCGATGAGCTCCTTGTTCGTGAGCTGCTTGCCGTCGAACGTGTACTTGCCGTCCTTGTGGTACTCGGTGATGGCGGCGTCGAGCGCGATCGACACCTGCGTGCCGGGCTTGTAGCCAGCGGCCTCGATGGCCTGGAGGATCTTGCCGAGCGCGTCCTCGTTCTTGGCGAGCTTGGGAGCAAAGCCACCTTCGTCGCCCACGGCCGTCGTGTAGCCGTCCTTGGCGAGAATCTTCTTCAGGTTGTGGAAGATCTCGGCGCCGGCGCGGAGCGCTTCACTGAAGCGGTCGAAGCCGTGAGGCACGAGCATGAATTCCTGGATTTCCATGCCGCTGTCGGCGTGCTTGCCGCCGTTGATGACGTTCATGAGCGGCGTGGGCAGCACGCGCGCCTGGATGCCACCGAGGTAGCGCCAGAGCGGGAGGCCAACGACCTCTGCAGCTGCGCGAGCCACGGCCATCGACACGCCGAGGATGGCGTTGGCGCCCATCTTGCCTTTGTTGGCGGTGCCGTCGATCGAGAGCAGGCGAGCGTCGACCTGGGGCTGGTCGAGCGCGTCGAGACCGAGCACTGCAGGCCCGAGCTTCTCGTTGACGTTCTCGACGGCCTTGAGCACGCCCTTGCCGAGGTAACGCTTCTTGTCGTCATCGCGCAGCTCGACAGCTTCGAACGCGCCCGTGGACGCGCCGCTGGGAACCGCAGCGCGGCCGATGCCGCTCTCGGTGATGACTTCGACTTCGACGGTGGGGTTGCCGCGCGAGTCGAGAATTTCGATGGCCTTGACTCCAATGATCTCCGACATGGGCGCCGAGCTAACATGAAAGGGGGATGGGGGTAAGAGCTTCCGTGGAAGGGCTGCCCGCCTGCGCAGGGGTCCTGTTTGCAGGGCGGGGCGGTCACTGCATTACCCAATGTTTCCGCGCACCATTCGGTCGTACGTTGTCGTCATGGTGCGAGTGCTGACACCGGCTCTGCTTCTCGCCACGGTCCTCGGCGGCTGCATGGGCTCAGTCACGCAAGACCCGGGCGACCTTGGTCCGTCGAGAGCGGGCGGCGCGGCGTCCGGCGGCGCGGCGGGTGACGGCGGCAACCCGGGCAGCGGCGGGAGGTGGAGCGGCGAAGGCACACCGACCGAGGAGGAGTGGCGCGAAGCGACGGCGCCCGTGAGCGCTCCGCATGAAGTGTGGACGTACGACTCCTGCAGTGGGCCGCATGTCGGGTCGACCAGTGTGCGCCTCGGGCCGGAGTACAGCGTGCTGCCGAACCTCTCGTACGCGCCCATCTATGACGCCAACGAGTACATCGTGGGCTTCGATGTGTCGCTCGCATCTTACTGCACCTCGCCGGCCGACTGCACGAAAGAGCCGGGGGGCGTGTGCGAAGGGACGATCGGCGATGGTTATTGCGAGTACCCGAGCGAGCGTCCCACGTGCGAGTCGGACGACGACTGCACGGAGGGCCTGCAAGGGACGTGTGTTCTGCCGGGCGGCCACGCGAATTATCGGCTCTGTCTGCCGACGGGCGTCTGCGAGGAGCCCGTCCGTCGCTGCGCGTACATCGGCGACGCACCCTGCGCCGTGGACAGCGACTGCATGGAGCAGGCCGGCGGAACCTGCATCCGGCCGATCGTGGCCACCCATTGCAGCTACAATAGCTGCCATTCCGACGCGGATTGCACTGATGGCCGGCTCTGCGGCTGCGGCCACTGCCTGGAGGCCGAATGCGCGGCCGACAGCTGTCCTCCGGGAGAGCGCTGCGCATTCGGGCCGCCCGTGTGCCTCGGCGGCTCGGACTTTCACTGCACCTCGCCGCTCGACACGTGTCCTGCCGGCGAGGCCGGCTGCTACTACCACGATAACGAACCCGAGGCGTCCTATTGGAGCCCGGAGCATTGTTTGAAGTAGCGACGCTGGAATGCCCGAGCGCGGGATGGCAATTTTGTCCATCGACCGGCTGCTGCTGACTCGGTAGGTTCGACCTCGGCCGACGCGACCTCCCGTGTCGGCCGACAGGAGCTCATGACGAGAGCCGAGATCGAGTTGGGCGCCAGCATCACGGGGCTCGTGCGCCAGCTGTACGCGGCGGAACCGGACGAGCGGAGGTGGCTCGAGGGGGTGCAGCAGGCGGCCGTGGAAGCGCTCGGACAGCCTCGCATCCTACAGGTCGGGCTGGTCCACGTGACGGCGGACGGGCGCGGCAAGATGGAGAGCGAGATTGTGGGGCCAGGGCCCGACAACCTGCGTCCGGAGCTCGTACCACCGCAGGTGATCCGACGGCTCTATTGTTCCGGTCCGCTGAACTGGGGCAGCCGAGCGGTGATCGATCGTGACCCGATGATGCTCGCAGCCTTGGCGCAGCTGCGCGCCGAGTACGACATCCTCGATGGGCTCGGCATCGTCGGGATGGATCCGAGCGGACGTGCCTTGATCATGTCGGTGGGCGTGACGTCGCGCCGCCTCGCGCCGCGCGTGCGGACGGCGCTCACACAGCTCGCCGGGCACATGGCCACCGCCTATCGTCTGCGTTTCAGCTCTGCGCCAGCGGCTGCCATCGTCGATCCGACGAGCGGTGAGCTTCTCGACCATCCAGCGTCCGAACCGCCGCCCAGTCAGCCACTGCGGGGCGCCGCACTCGATATCGAGCGGGCGCAGCGGCAAGCGGGAGCCAGCCCAGAAGCTGCTCTCGGCTTTTGGAAGGCGCTGGTGGACGGTCGCTGGTCCCTCGTGGAGCGCTTCGAGTCGGACGGACGGCGCATCCTGGTGGCATGCCAGAACGAGCCGGAAACTCAGGCGAATCGCGCGCTCAGCGAGAGTGAGCGCAAGGTGGTGGCGCTGGTCTCGCTCAGTCATTCGCAGAAGCTCGTGGCCTATGAGCTCGGCTATTCGGAGGTGGTGGTCAGCCGCCTGATCAAGAGTGCACTCACGAAGCTGGGCCTGCGTAGTCGCAGTCAGCTGATCGAGCTCCGCGGCGCCCTCGGCGACCTGCCGTAGCAGGGTGCTCAAAGGGCCTGAAGAGCCGCAGTCAGCTGATCGAGCTGCAAGCGGGCCTCTCGCAGGCCGGCGCCGACCGGCTGCCGTGAGCCCGTCAGCCTCCGGCGTTGCCGGCGGGCGCACCGTTCTCTGCGTGCGGTCGCAGCTCCTGGCCCGCTGGGCCCAGCGCGCCGTGCAGCTCAATCAGCTCCGCGCGGCTGCGGAGTCCCAGCTTGCGCAAGGCGCTTTGAGTGAGGCGTGACACCATGACCTCCGAATAGCCGAGCTCGTAGGCGATGAGCTTGGCCGGATGGCTCAGGCGCAGGAACGCCACCACTTTGCGCTCGGCATCCGAGAGCGCGTAGAGGTGCCACGCCGCCGGCTCGTTACGGCGCGCGATCAGCAGTCGCCGTCCGTCCGCCTCGAAGCGCTCGACCACGGTCCACCGCCCTTCGACCAGCCCCTTCCACGAGCTCAAGGCAGCGTCTGGATTGCGCGGCTCCTCACGCCGAGCGCGCTCGATGGCGAGGGCCTGCCGACGGAGTGCCGCCCGATCCGCCACGGCGTCCCCGTGGGCGTCGAGCACTCGACCGCTCGGATCGAGCCATGCAGCAGGCTGCGTCTCGGGGCGCAGGCGCAGGCGCAACGCGGCAGCAAACTGCCCTGCTAGCCGACCGAGCGCCACGCGCAGCCGAGGCGCGGGACGTCCGTCGAGCAAGAGCGACAGCACCAGTGCGCGCCCACCCGGATCGGTCCCGTTGACGGCAGTGATGTTCGCCTTCGCGGCCTCGCTCGCGAAAAATGCGGTCTTCAGCTTTTCGCACGAACTGCGGCGGACAATGTCGTTCACGGAAGCCAGCGGCCCCTTCAAGAAGAGGCGCTGGGTATCGGTCGCTTGCAGGTCGCCCGTGGCGAGGTGAGCGAGCTGGCAGAGCGCACTCGGTCCGACGATGTCTTGCAGATCGGTGCCGCCGTCGGGCCGGACGTCCACGACTGCGGTCACCACGGCAGTGGCGTCCGGGAACACACGCTCGGCCTCGAGGTGGATCGCCTCGAGCCACTTGCGATCGTTGGGTTCGGCCGCGTAGCAGGTGCTCACCAGATCGGTGAAGCTGGGGGCGCTCATGAGCGCGCTCGCTCGGTCGGACGCGGCGGGAGGGCAGGTACGTCGGCGCTCGAGGCGCCGGTCGAGCGGGTCGGCTTGCGCACGTCCGTCGAATACAGGGTGGTCGCGCGGACCATGGTCGCGAGCTCCGCGCGCGAGCCGGCGCCCAGCTTGCGGTAGATCGAGGCCACCTGATTGTTGACCGTCCGCACGGCGGAGCCGCGCTGGTAGGAGACCTCCTCAGCGCTGGCGCCATCCAGCCAGAGCTCGAGCACCTCGAGCTCTGCCGGGGTCAGATCGAGCAGAATCGGATTCTGCGGGATCTGATAGCTGAAGACGATGTAGGCCTTCCCGAGGTGGTCGAAGTCGGCGCAAAGGGGCGGGGACGGATCGCGGGGCATGGGGGCATGTCCTCCCGAGCTCGTCGATACCCATCACACATTCCTGGCTTTTGAGGAAGAGCGGAAAGAATCGAGCCTGTACGTTGGCGGGCCGCGCGGCCGAGGACGGCGGTCCGAGGGCGATTTGGTAGCGCCGGCTCAGTCAGTCGCGCAAAAATTGCAGGTGACTGGCGTTATCGATCGAGGAGCGCGGGGCATGGCCGCTCGCCAGGGAGCCGTTCGTCGCGAGACCCTGCGACGGTTCGGACTCAGAAGGTGTAGCGCGTGCCGATTTGTGCGCCGAATGCAGCGCGATTGGCAAGCTCACCGGTCGGGTCTTCGGCGGCCGCGAGTTTGTGCCGGGTGAGGAACAAGTAGGGCTCGACGTAAAACTGCAGGCCGTCGAGCGGCGACAGCACGTAGGTGGCGCGCAGGTTGGCGTTCACTTCCATGCCGCCGATGCCCACCCGCGCTGCTGCGACGGCGGGTGTCGTCGGAGTGGCCGCGACGGCCGGCGTGTAGCCGAGCGGCAGATCGGCTGGGTTGAGAACACCAGACGCACCGAGCGTCAGCCACACCGCGTGCATCTTGGCGAACTTCCAGTTGCCGGAGACGAACCCGCCCACGTCGACGACGTTCGCTCCGGTACCGAGCGAGAGCAGACCCAGCGCCTGGCTGTTCTGCCCGATGTACGCCTCGGTCACCAGCGTCAGCGCCTCGGACACGGCGAAGTTACCGAACAGGTTGCCGGCGAACGTCGCATTGTACGTGCGATCTGGCGGCGGATTCGCTTGCTCCGCGCCAATGATGCCGGACAAGCCGAACCAGGTCTTACCCTTCCGCGAGCCAATTTGTAGGGCAAACGTGGGGATGAGCCCCACCTCCAAAGCGTTGATGGAGGCGGTCGTGTTCTGCGAACGTAGACCAACGGCAGCGGTCACCTCGATGCCTTGCCCCGTGCCGTAGGTGTACGCGAACTGCGGTCGCAAGAACGCAACGTTGCCCGCTTGGTAGGAGTTCCCCACCATGTTCATGGTGAGTGCGTTGAGCGGCGAAAAGACGTCCCAGTTTTGCCCGAGCATCAAGGTATGGCCGGCGCTGGGCTTGTACGTCACGTACGCCAGACGCAGGCGCAAGCCGGCGCCTTGAATCGGCGACGAGTGCGAGAATGCGTCGTCGATGAAGTCGATCTCGATTCGACCGGAAACCGGATTGCCGTCGTTGATTTTGATGCCGACGCGCGACTGCTGCAGCTGAAACGACAGTGCCATCTGAGCATAGTTCGGATCGGCGATGGGGTGTGCCGCTGCGGTGGGCGCCACCATCATGGCTCGGCCGAAGGTCTCGACGGATTTACCGACGATGAGCTCAGGTTTGATGATGCCGTACACCTGCACGAGCGGCGGATTGGGCGGGGCGGGCTTCGCCTCGGCGGTCTCCGGCGCGGGTGGTTCTGCTGCAGGTGGCTCTGCTTCCGCCGCTTCCTGCTCGGTCGGCGGAGTGGTGGGAGCCGCGACGTCGCCGGACGGGCTCGACTCCGCGGCGGCCGCGTCGGTTGCCGTGGCGCCTTTCGCATCGGCCTCGGCGTTCAAGTCGACTTCCACGGCGTCGGCAACGCGTGTCCCGAGCAAGCCAGCGCTCGCGCAAAACACAACGGCGAGCCGCGCAAGCACACTTCGCTCGAGGCGTGTCAGCACGTTCGGGTTCTCTGCTCAAACAGAAACTCACACAAGTCTCATTCTTGGCTGGCGTTCATGGTCGGTCCGTTGGTCGGGTTCGAGTGCGCTGTGTATTCGAGCAAGCTACGCGGAGGTCTTTCTGCAGCCGATTTCAAGGAGCGGAAGTGCTTCCCGATGCGCGCCCATACTCAGACACATTGCTTACGGCGCATTCAGTCATTTCCGCATCACTCGTCTGCTGTTTCACCCACGTGCAGCCAGTTGTGAGACAACAATGACGCGTTTTGCGAAAAGCCAGAGCGCGATTCCGAACGCCACGGGCTTTGCCGCTGCGCGTGGCATGTGAGCACGACGTGAGGTCGGGCGCCCTTGTGCTCGCTCTTGGCTTGGCCCAAAAAGGTGCCTTCTGCATTCGCGCGAGAGGCAAACGATGGTCACCCAAGCAACACAGCCCATGTCCGCCGACGAGAAACGCGTCGTGTTCGCGTCGTCTCTCGGGACGATCTTCGAGTGGTACGACTTCTATCTGTTCGGCGTACTCACCTCGATCATCGGCGCGCAGTTCTTTGCTCCGCTCGACGAGAGCACGCGCAACATCTTCACCTTGCTGGCCTTCGCGGCAGGCTTCGCGGTGCGTCCGTTTGGCGCCATCGTCTTCGGCCGCCTCGGCGATCTGGTGGGCCGCAAGTACACGTTCCTGGCCACCATTCTCATCATGGGTGCTTCTACCTTCGTGCTGGCCTTCCTGCCCGGCTACGAGTCCTGGGGTCTGCTCTCACCGTCGCTCTTGATCGCGCTCCGTCTCTTGCAGGGACTGGCGCTCGGTGGTGAGTACGGAGGCGCGGCCACGTACGTGGCGGAGCACGCACCCAACGGACGTCGCGGTTTTTACACGAGCTGGATCCAGACGACGGCCACGGTGGGCTTGATGCTTGCCCTCATGGTCATCCTCTTGACCCGCTACATCGCGGGTGGCGGCGACTTCACGCCTGCTGGCGAAAAGGCGTTCGGCGCGGAGTGGGGTGGCTGGCGCATCCCGTTCGCTTTTTCCGGCGTGCTCTTGGCCATCTCGGTCTGGATCCGCCTCAAGCTCAACGAGTCCCCCGCGTTCTTGAAGATCAAGGCCGAAGGCAAGACGTCGAAAGCGCCGCTGACCGAGTCGTTCGGCCAGTGGAAGAACCTGCGCATCGTGCTCTTGGCTCTTTTCGGTCTCACCGCAGGCCAGGCGGTCGTTTGGTACACGGGGCAATTCTACGCGCTCTACTTCTTGCAAACGCTGCTCAAGGTGGCGCCGCCCACGGCGAACATCCTGGTGGCCGTCTCCCTCGTGCTGGCCACACCGTTCTTCGTCATCTTCGGCGCCCTATCCGATCGCGTGGGGCGGAAGCCCATCATCATGGCGGGCTGCTTGATCGCTGCGCTCACCTACTTTCCGCTCTTCAGTGCGCTCACGTCGCTCGCCAATCCCAAGCTGAAGGCAGCGATCGAGTCGGCGCCCGTCACGGTCGTGTCCGATCCGGCCGACTGCAACCTGGTGCTCAATCTGACGGGCACGGCCAAATTCACCACTCCGTGCGACGTGGCGCGAACGTTCCTCGCCAATCAAGGCGTCAACTACAAGAAGGTGGACGGACCAGCTGGCGCCGTGGCGACGGTCAAAGTCGGTGCTGCTGCCGTCGCCTCGTACGATGGCGCCGTCGCCACGGCGAAGACGGAGAAGGCCCGCTTCGAGAAGGAGCTACGCGCGGCGCTCGACACGGCGGGCTATCCCGCCAAGGCCGATCCCATCGATGCCTTTTCGGGCCGCTGGATCGGCTTGGTGCTCATCCTGACCGTGCTCGTCATCTACGTGACGATGGTCTACGGCCCCATCGCGGCGATGCTGGTCGAGATGTTCCCGACCCGCATTCGCTATACGTCGATGAGCCTGCCGTATCACATCGGTAACGGCTGGTTCGGTGGCTTCCTGCCGGCCATCTCGTTCTCGATCGTCGCCGCCAAAGGCGACATCTATAGCGGCCTCTGGTACCCCGTCATCATCGCGCTACTCACGTTCGCCATCGGCATGGCCTTCGTGAAAGAGACGAAAGACAGCGCCGTCTATCACGAGTACTGACGCGCCGTTTTTCTTGGAGGTGCCGAGCTGCTGCCTGCGCGCCGGCCGCGCATCACCTCGGTCCCCCTGCATTCGGCTTTTCGCTCGTGACTGGCTGGTTGTGACGCGTAACAGGGTGCTGAAAAGGTCTTTTCAGCACCCTGCTGCGTGCTTCTCCGCGCGGGCAAGTCGAGCGAGAACGGTGCGAAGAACCCCCTCTTGGTGAGGGGTTTTCGCCCCTTCGCCATCCTCCGATCCGCGCGGGCACAGATGTTCTCGTCGGCGGGGTGCGGCTCGAGGCACCCTGCTCAGGGGGCCGCCGCGCGTCATGTGCTACCCTGGCGGTGATGGCGCTCTCCGCTTCGCGCAAGGCCACCTACGAAGACGTGCTGGCGGCGCCGGCACATCTGGTGGCCGAGGTGCTGGATGGTGAGCTGCACTTGAGCCCCCGCCCGGCCAAACCCCACGTGGCGGCGGCGACGGCGCTCGGCGAGGAGCTGGGCCCACCGTTCAAGCGCGGCCGAGGAGGCCCAGGTGGGTGGATCTTGCTGTGGGAGCCCGAACTCCACCTCGGCGACGACGTCGTAGTGCCGGACCTTGCCGGTTGGCGCAGGGAACGCCTTCCCTTCTTATCCGCTGACGAGCCGTACTTCACGTTGGCGCCCGATTGGGTGTGCGAAGTGCTCTCGCCCAAGACGAGCTTTCTCGACCGGGCCAAGAAGCTGCCGCTCTACGCGCGGTCCGGTGTCGAGCACGCCTGGATCGTGGATCCGCTGGAGCGCACGCTCGAAGTGCTCCAGCGCGAAGGCGAGCACTGGCTCATCGTGGCCACGCACGGCGAAAACGAGCGCGTGCGCGCGGTCCCGTTCGACGCCATCGAGCTCGACCTCGCGATTCTTTGGGCCGACGTGCGGCTGTAGCCAACGAGCACGACGAGGTTCGGCTCCCTGCTTTGGCGAGTGCCTGACGACGAGAGTCCCTGAATGGTGGGCTTGGATGTTCGAGCATCGTGCCGGCACGTTGGCGGCGCGGTGTGGCTCTCACGCCGGCCGCGGCCGGAGTGAGCCGCCGCTGGGGGCAGGCTGCGTCTCTGGCGAGGCGTCGAGGTCGGGGGCGGTTTCTTCCAGCTCGTCCCGCTCTTCGCCGAGGAAGGCGGGGCCGGGTCGGTCGGTGCGGGTGGCGGTCTGTGCTTCGGCCGCGGCGCGGTCGTAAGCGACGACGATGCGCTGCACGAGGGGGTGGCGCACGACGTCGACGTCCGAGAAGTGGTGGAAGGCGATGCCGGGCACGTCGCGCAGGATGGCGCGGGCGCCTTCGAGGCCGGAGCGGGCGCCGCGTGGGAGATCCGTCTGCGTCACGTCGCCGGTGACCACGACCTTGGAGCCGTAGCCCATGCGCGTCAGGAACATCTTCATCTGATCGGAGGTGGCGTTCTGCGCCTCGTCCAAGATGACGAAGCTGTCCGATAGCGTGCGGCCGCGCATGAAGGCGAGCGGCGCCACCTCGATCTGCCCTTTGGAGCGAAACTGCTGAATCTTTTCGTAGTCGAGCATGTCGCCGAGTGCGTCGTGCAGCGGACGCAGGTACGGATTGACCTTCTCGGCTAGATCACCCGGCAAGAAGCCGAGTCGCTCGCCGGCTTCCACGGCCGGCCGTGTGAGCACGATGCGCTTGACCTGATGCTTCACGAGCGCCGCGGCGGCCATGGCCATCGCCAGGTACGTCTTGCCGGTCCCCGCCGGCCCGATGCCGAACGTGAGATCGTGATGACGAATGCTCTGGATGTAGCGCGCCTGCGCCTCGGTTTTCGGCGCAATGGGCCTGCGGCCGGCGCCCACCAAAACGACTCGATCCAAGAGCTCGGTGAGCGAGCTATCTGGGTTGTGCCGCAGCCCGCGGAGCGAATGGGCGACGTCCGCCACGCCGAGCGGCGTGCCCTGGGCCGCGAGCTCGCGCGCCTGCTCCAAGAACTTGAAGGCCAGCGCCACGTCGTCCGGCTCGCCCAAGATGTGCACATCGGTGCCGCGCAGGCTCACCTGGGTGCGGCTCTGCTCCGAGAGCTCGCGCAGTACCGCCGAGTGAGGACCGGACACCAAGAGGGCCAGGTCCATGTTCTCGAGGCTGATCGTCTCATGCTCCGCCAGGGCGCTCACCCATGGCAGCGTAGTCTGGCCAGGTGGGACGGCAACCGCCGTGCGGAGCGCTCGCGCGCTCGCGCTGGGAGGCCCCGCTCAGAAGCGTCCGACGAGCTCGAGCGAGCTCGCGCACCCTGCTCGGGGCCGAGTGGCCCTTTCAGGGGATGCTGATGCCGGCGACGAAGACGTCCTTTGCGGAGAACCCGGAGCCGATGTGACCGGCGACGAACGTGTCGCCAGCGTCGCTCACGGTCACGGCCTGCGGCGCGTCGAGCACGGTGCTTCCGAACTGCTGAGTCCACAGGGTCTCGCCCGCAGCATCGAAGGCGCGGACGAAGCCGTCGCCTTCGCCGGCCTGCTCGGCGGCGAGGGCGCCGTAGGTGTAGCCCGTGACGAGGATCGTCCCGTCGGCGTCGATGAACAGACCGAGCGCGCGATCGCCCTCTTCGGTGCCGAACTGGCGCGTCCAGACGACCTCGCCGAGCGCGTCGTACTTGCGTACGAACGCGCCCCCCACGGCGCCGATGACGAGCTCGCCGCCCACCGAGCCCGCGACGAAGACATTGCCAGCTGCGTCGCTGCGCACCGCATAGACCTGGTCCCCCCCACTGGTGCCAAACTGGCGCGTCCACACCGGCAGGCCCAAATCGTCGTAGCTGCTGACGAATGCGTCGCTGTCTCCTGCGCCTTCGCCCTCGAGGTTGGTGCCAGTCGTCGAGCCCGCCAGGTAGAACCGCCCAGCATCGTCGGCTGTCGTGAAGAGCCACGCGACGGTGGGCAATGCCGGCCCGGTGCGCGGGGTGCTGACGTCGCCGAAGAGAGCATCGAGCGTGAAGGTGAAGGCAGCGTTGCCTTGGGCCGAGCTCTCGACGATGGCGTTCCGGAAGCCGCTCACGATGAGGCTATCGTGCTCGGCGTCGTACCGCAGGTCGCGCACGTAGTCCCAGAATTCGCTGCCGAATTGCGCCGTCCAGCCAGCGTTTCCCGCGCTGTCGTAGCGACGAACGAACCCATCCCAGTCGTCGGGGTCGGGGTTGGCTGCTGCGAGCGCGCCCTGTGTCTCGCCGCCGACGTACACGTTGCCGTCCGCGTCGACCGTGACCGCCGTGCCACGATCGGGCCGGTTGGTACCGATCTGTCTGGTCCAAAGGACGGCGCCATTCGGGTCGTATTTGCGCACGAAGGCGTCGCCCCCGCCGACCTGGTTGCCATCGAGGTTGCCCGTCGTTTGTCCCACGACGAACACGTTGCCGTCGGCGTCGACGGCGATGGCCGCCGTCTGTTCACTGCTGAGGGCCGCGAACTGACGCAGGCCGCTGCCACACGTGGCATCCGAGCTCTCCGTTCCGAGCTGTCCGACCTGCCAAGGGTGGCCGCACTCCGTCCATGGCGCGCAGCTCTCGGCATTGTCCTCCGCGCTGAAGGTGCCCTCGTCACAGGGCGCACAAACCTGGTCGGTCGTGTCGTCTCCGACCGTCGCGACGAAGCTGCCGGCTTCGCAGTCGGTCCACGCCTCGCAGTTGCCGGCGTTGATCTGGTGCGAGAAGGTGCCCTCCTCACAGGCTTCACACTCCTGATCGCTCGTTTCGTCGCCCTCGAGCAGCACATACTCGCCCGGTATGCACTCGATCCAGTCGGTGCAGGCCTCGAGGTTTTGTTGCGACGAATAGCTACCGTTTTCGCACGCCGCGCAGGTGCGGTCTTCGGTGGCGGTGCCTTCCGTCGCGACGTAGAGGCCGGGATCACAGATGGTCCACGACTGGCACGTCGTGCTGGCGTCGCTGTCGTGGTCGAACGTGCCGCTCGCGCATTCGCCCTCGCCGGTGCCGCCGAAGCCTCCGCTGTTGCTTGCACCGGAGCCACTGCTCGCGCCAGAGCCACTGTTCGCGCCAGAGCCGTCGGACGCACCCGCACCGCCGAGGCCATCACCACCGGAGCCGTCACTGCCACCGGAGCCGTCACTGCCGCCGGAGCCGTCACTGCCGCCGGAGCCGTCCAGGGTATCATTCCCCCCCGTGGCGTGATCGTCGGGGGGCGCATCCGCACCGCCGCAGCCACTCATGCTGGCGATGAGGAGGCTGCTCGTGGTGAGGAGGAGGGTGGGGACCGTCCGTCGGGGAACGGAAGAGGCGATATGGTTGAAATGATTCTTTGAAAGCATGGGCAGAGGCCAACACGCTGACAGAGATGAACACGTTTGCCACGGCCTATTTGGCCATTCGGCCGTATCCAACCCCGTGCCTGCAACGTTCTTTAGCAGGGTGCTGAAAGAAGCACCCTGCCAAACGAAAACAACCGTTTTAGGGCTGCACGAATCATTCATCAAGGAAGGAACGATTCGCGTGGAGTGCCTCTTGCCTGCGTCTCAAGCGGGGCTCAGAAGCGACCCACCACTTCGAGCGAGGTGCCGGTGAAGCGGAGCTGGGCGCTGAGGCGCGGTGTCTGGATCAGCGCGAGGTCGCTGCGCAGCCAGACCCGCCGCCTTTCGGTGAAGGCCAGGATGGGAAGCGCGAGTGCTCCTGCTTGGACGAAACTGAGGGCGGCGAGACCCACGATGACCATTCCCGCACCGAAGTAGGAGTAGAGCCCGAAAGCGGGGTCGTCCCATGCGAAGCCGTCAATCAGGTAGCCGATCTGCAAGAGGGGACCGACGACTGGCACCAGCATGGTCCAGGCGCTGCTGTTCTCCTCACTCTGCATCATTCTGAGCGCGCTCGCAGCGGGCAACGCATACGTGGTCGCGAAGAGGCCAACGCCGGCCCCGAGGAGCAGCCAGTTCGGCCGCCGCACTTCGACGTAGCCCGCCGGCGGCGCTTGGCCAGGAATGACGCGCATGGTGCGTGGGGGTCGCGGCTCCCAGCGACGTCGACGCGCCTCTTTCTTGGCCTCTGCTTTCGCTTGGGCCTCCTCCTTCTCTCGCTCCGCCACCGGGTCGAACGGCCCCCAATCGATCGCCGGATCCTCGGCGCTGGCATCTCGAGCCTGCGTCGAGTGACACCCCATCAGAAACCAAGCAAGAGGCACGCACAGCCACCGACCCATCATCGCCCTCCGGCAAAAGCAAAAGCCGTTCCCGCCCTGGTGAGAGCGGCGGCTGCAGGCGTTTTGCCCGCAAGCGCACGGCGAGGCGCGACTTTGCGCCTGGCGTTCGGGTCATACCCTGCGTGCTTCTCCGCGCGGGCACGGTTGTTCTCGTCGGCAGGGTGCTTTCTTCAGCACCCTGCTAGCCCGTTATTTTGGCCCAAACCTCCGAGACCCCGTAGAGCGGTGCCATGAGTCTGTCGCGCTGGCTCGGCGCGGGAGCGGTATTGGGGCTGTGCGCAGCTCTTTATCCGGTCCTGTCGGGTGGAGGTCCCTTGCCTCCCGCCCTGTCCAAGGTGCTGCCGACCAAGAAGGCGGCGCCGACGATCGACCTCACGGGACTCGACCTTTTGCGCATGGATGTGCGCCCGAGCAAGGTCACCGCTCCCTTACCTGGGGGACGACAGGCAGAGCTCACCATCGATCCGGTCGTGCAGCGTGCGGCCGAGAAGGTGATGCACAAGTATCGCGTGCCCGAGGCGGGTGTGGTGGCCATGTCGCCCAAGACGGGCGCCATCATCGCGTACGCCAGTCACGTCGAAGAAGGCGAGAAGTTCGACGTCAACCTGCGCGCAGAGGCGCCCGCGGCCAGTGTGTTCAAGGTCGTCACGGGCTCGGCGCTGGTCGAGACGGGTGGTCTCACGAGTGAGACGGAGCAGTGCTACCGCGGCGGTCGCAGTCGCATCATGGCGGACGAGCTGAAGGACGATCCCGAACGCGACAAATGGTGCGCGACCTTGGGCATCGCCATGGGGCGCAGTCTCAACGTGGTGTTCGGACGCTTGGCGCAGAAGCACCTCACCCCCGAGGACCTCACCAAGATGGGGGGCGCGTTCGGCTTCGGCAGCCCGGTGCCGTTCGAGGTGAAGAACGAAGCGCCGCTCATCGACATCCCGGCCGAGCCCGTCGACTTCGCGCGGACGGCCGCCGGCTTCTGGAACACGACGCTCTCGCCGCTGGCAGCGGCTTCGTTGGCTCAGACCATCGCCAGCGGTGGAAATACCTTGAAGCCGTACATCGTGCGGAGCGTCACGCAGGGCGGCGAGGTCATCTATCGTGCCGCGGAGGAGCCCGTCGTCGTGCGACGTGCCATCGAGGCCCGTACCGCAGACGAGGTGCGGCGCATGATGCTCCACACCGTGGCCAGCGGCTCGGCGTACTCCACCTTCCACGACAAGCGCGGTCGCTCGTTTTTGCCTGGCATCGAAGTGGCCGCCAAGACGGGCACGCTCACGCGTGAGAAGGAGAACCGCCACTACACCTGGCTCGTGGCGTTCGCCCCGGCCCAGGATCCCGAGATCGCCGTGGCTGCCCTCGTGGTGAACTCACCAGCCTGGCGCATCAAAGGTCCCCACCTGGCGCTCGAGGTGCTGCGCTCCTACTTCGCCGAGCACCCGCCCCTCGCGCTTCCGGCCGGCGATGCCACCGTCCTCGGCTCGGTGCGGGGCGCCGAGCATGAAGTCGCCCGCCTCGACCCCTGACGGCTCGACGCCTGACGGCTCGACCCCTGACGCCTCGACCCCTCGAGTCCGGTACCCCCGCTCCACCCATTCCAGGGGAGCGCGATCTATCCGCTCGCCCCGCGCTCCGGGAAGCGCGCCGTGGCGTCCGGAGCCGGGCGGCCGAGAGGCCTCTCCTCCTCGGGCCTCGTGCCTGCGAATCGCCGCATTCTGCGGAAAAGCAGCGGCGCACCTCGAGCGGAGCTGGCAATCTGGCCGCCTGGCCTGCGCGCAGCGCCGAGCGCCCGTGCTCACCCCTGAGGTGGGCAACCATGGTCCGAGGACGTTCGCCCTCCGGCCGCGGTTGGGGGGTGGATCAGCTGGCCCCGCTTGCTACACTGACCTTGTGCAGGTGGTGCTGAGAAAGCTGGGTCGCGGTTCACGCGCAGTTTCTGGCCGCCTGGTTCGTGCCCCGCGCAAGGGGTCGGTCATCGTGATCGAGTTCTCGGACGGCATGCACGAGTACGTGACGACGGCCGTGAAGCGGGTGCTCCGCTTGGCGCAGAAGGACGTCTTCTACATCGAGACGGTCAACAGCCGGTATCGGCTGGAAGTGCGCGAGCGGGACAACGCCCTGGACGACGTCCAGAACGCCTGAGCCTCCGGCGCTGGCCACAGCCCCAGTCGTCTGATAGTCAAGGCGCCCCGCGGAGGTTGCCCGGCGCTGGACGCCTGGCTGCTCGCTCCAAGGAACCAACAGAGTCAGAGGAAAACATGGGACGTTTCGACAGCCGAGCCAGCACCAAGATGACGCGCCGTAAGGCCCAGGCCAAGAAGAAGGAGCGCCTCGCTCGTCAGGCCGAAGCCAAGCGCGTGGAGCGCAAGGGCAAGTAAGCCCGGCTGCGCTGCATCGCCGGCGTCAGCGAATCACTTTGGTCGGAAAGTGCGCGTCTTTGCGCGGCTTGTCGCGCTCGACGTCTTCGCCGAAGAGTCCCTCTGCGCCGCTGATGCGCTTCTCCTCTTCGAGCAGCCACTTGCCGGCCTTCTCTTCCCACTTCTGCTCGAGGCGGGTGGTGCGGAGATTCGTGTCGTCCTCGAGCAGCCAAGAGACGTCGACCTGCACGATGGCATGCGTCGCGTCCACCATGAAGAGGCCTGCTAGCTCGGTCTCCAGGATGCGCTGCGAGACATGCCAGCCAGCGTGGCGCTCCAGGAAGTCGTTGCGGTCCTCGGCGCTGGCGTACTCGAGGGCGGCTTCGGTTCGGCCCCAGCGCATCGAGCTATTCAGCTCGCGCGCCGCGTCGCTGGCCTTGGCGGCCGGTGTCTGAGACGGCAGGCAGGCCGTCGCTAGGGGGAGGCTGCCGAGCGTCGCAAGCAGGGTGAGGGCGGTGCGCAGTGTCATCGCCGAGGGAACGTCGGAGAGCAAAGGTGCGCTCGGTCGCATCACCGGTTCGCTAACAAGGCTCGCTCAGGGGGGCCAAGTTCCGGACAGGCAGGAGCGCGCCACTGGTCGGCGAAAGTGCGCTGGGGGCCGGCCTGGCCGTTTCATTCGCTGACCTGATAATGTCCGACTATCCGCCCTCGTCTCATGAAAAACCGAACATCGCTTTGGGTCGCTCTTACCGTCTTGTCTTTGAGCTCTGTGGGCTTTGCTCGATCACCCAGCGCCCTCCTGGCAGCGGTGACCCTCGAAGAAGCGCCGGATCCCGCACCGACAGCTGAGCCCGCTTCCGCGCCAGCCGCCAAAGCGGGAGCCGCCGGCCGGATCGAGAGTGCGGCCGAGCGGCGCAAGGCAGCATTCGACGCTTTCGATATCGGCGAGGTCGATGTTGCGCTCCAAAGCATGAAGGACTTGCTTCGAGAGTGCCTCGCCCTGTCTGAAGAAGAGTGTAAGCCGACGACGCGCGCGGTCCTCTATCGCGACGTCGGCATCATCTTGGCCGACGGTAAGAGCGACCATGAAGGCGGCGTGCGCGCGATGCGTCAGGCGGTGCGCGCCAACCGCGAGATCACGCTGCCCGATGCCTATCGTTCACCGAAGACGACTGCCGCTTACGATGAAGCTCGCCGGGTCGAGCTCGGTTTCGTGCCGGCGACCCCCGCTGCCCCCGTAGCCGCTGCGCCCGCTACGCCCGCGTCGAGCGCGGAAGAGCCGTGGGGAACGTCTGGCATGGACAAGCATTTGCTCGTGCACGTTGCGACGAGCATCAAGACGGGGAGCGCGATGGCGAGCGGCCCCTATGGAAGCGATAGCGTCGGGCAGGGGCTCTTCGGTCTTCAGCTGGCGGTTGCGGGCATTACCGACGGGAACATTGCACTCGGGCTCATGGGACGCGTCGACTACAAGTGGTGGCTCGACTTCGGTAGCGCCAGCGACTGGGGCGCGTGGGGGTTCCAGCCCTTCGTGGGCGGTGTCTTCGGTCGCGGTACCCCCCTGCTCCACTGTCTCTGGGGGGGAGTCGGCTTCGAGCACGCCCCCAGCTGGGGCAAGACGGGCGTGGCGGCGCACGCGCTCTACGGTCTCTCGTTTTATGAGGGCATCGAGGCCGGCATCGGGGTCGACTTCTTCCACACGCCGGACGTGTTTTACGGCGCCGGTCTGACGGAAGTGCTCTTCGGTGTGCACGTGGGCTTTACCGACGTGTTCTGAGCATGAGCTGCGGCGACCGGCGTGCTTCTGCGCGCGCACGCGCTCGGGCGAGCGCGCAGTCGGCGCTTTCATCGCGTCATGCGAAGCGACGCCTCAAATGTCGTCGTGGAAGAGCGGCTCGCGGTTCTTGGTGAATCGATAGACGAGCTCGCGTGCCTCGCGACTGACCGAGACGAAGGTGGCGCCGAATCCGGGTGGCGTGTCGCCCGTGCCCTGCCGGCGGGTCCAGCGCACGACGGCATTGGCATCGAACGAGTAGCCGCCCGGCAAGGTGACACGCAGCCAGAGCGACGTGCCCACGCCCGGCGACTCATAGGTGGCCACGAAGAGGCCCCCGTGGTCGACCACATCGTTACCGCGCAGCCCCTTGTAGAAGTTGGTCGGGCTGTGGGCGCCGAGGTTGGCTTCGACGCGAGCGGCGCCCGGTTCCGGGGGCACCGGGGGGCCGGGGGCGTGGCGCGAAGTGGGCGCCGCCCAACGCGGGTCGGCTCCAGGAGCGCGCCCAGCATGCCCAGCCGAAGGGAGCGTGCCGCTGCCCCCGCCGGGGCCGAAGCCTTTCTCACCGGGCGCGCCGCGCGCCGTGCGGGGATTGGGTGTCGTGGCCGCGGCTGCACGGTCCCACTCGCGCTCGTCGGGGTGACTGCGGGAAACCTGCGTCGACTCGAGCGCGGGGTTGGGGGCCTTGACCTTCTTTTGCACGCCGGGCGAGTTCTGCGTGCTGCTGAGCGGCATGTTCGAGGGGTGTGTGTGCTGCGCCTGCGGCACGCTCGCGGCCGGGGGCGGCCGTGGCGGCTGCGGGGCGCGGCTGCTCTCGAGCGAGAAGTCGGGATAGGGAGCGGCACCGTGGACCGGGCTGTCCAAGGTGCGCGGCGGCCCGACCGCCGAGACCGGGCGTGATGGGTGATACGCCGGGCCTGCTTGCATCGGCATCATCGGCGGCGGCGGTGCTTGCTTGCTGAGGTCGGCCATCTCGTGGGTGAGGCCGAGGCAAGCTGCGACGTTGCCGAGAGCGTGCTCGATCGGCGCCTTTTGCACGTCGCTGTCCTGCAGAGCCGCCAGCACCGTACGGATGCACGCCCGCGCCAAGTCGAGATCGCTCGGAGTGCGTGGACCCGGCTCGGTCTCGATGCGAAAGAGGGCACCGCTCGCCTGGGCGAGTGGCAGCGCCACCCGGCTCAGCATCAAGGCCGTCTCCGGACTGTCCAGAGCGGAGGTGGCCGCTGCGAGCCGACTGCGGGCCGAAGCGGCCGCTCGGGCGAGCTCGCTCACCCGCGGCTCCTCTCGGGGATCGCGCGTCCTCTCACAGGCGTCATTATAGCCAAATTGCCGAGCCTCAGAAGTTTCTCACCACGCTGGGGCTGGGGAGTCCGCCTGGGACGTGGACCGGATGCGCTCTCGCGCGCCTGCGGAGACCAAAAACTTGGTCATTTCGAGCCCGGCCTGATAGCCCCGGAAGCATGCAGGAGCCGACCTTCGACCTCGACGACGCAGTGCCGACTCGAGCGTTCCGTCCAGCTCTGCGCGGCGAGCAACGCTTCGATCGCAGTGCCGCGCATCGTGACATCTTGGTCTTCGAGGACGTACACAAGGCCTATCGCGCTGACGTGCCCGTCCTCAAGGGGCTCAATCTCAGCATCTCGCGCGGAGAGTTCGTGTTCGTGACCGGGCCTTCCGGCGCCGGCAAGAGCACCCTCTTGCGCATGATCTTCGCGGCCGAAAAGGCCGATCAGGGCCGCATTCTCTTTCTAGGTCGCGATGTGGGTCGCCTGGCCCCGGATTCAGTCCCCTACCTGCGGCGCAATATCGGTGTCGTGTTCCAGGACTTCCGCCTGGTCGACGGCTGGACGGTCTTCCAGAACGTGGCGGTCGCGCTCGAGGTGCTCGGCGTACCCGGCAAGATCGTACGTCGACGCGTCGGCGAAGCGCTCGAGCGCGTTGGCCTCGCTGGGCGTGGGCAGGACCGCGCGCATCAGCTTTCCGGCGGCGAACAACAGCGGGTGGCCGTGGCGCGCGCCATCGTCGCCGAGCCGGCGTTGGTTTTGGCCGACGAGCCTACTGGCAATTTGGATCCTCAGCTCGCGGTCGACATTCTCGGTCTGTTCGAGGAAGTGCACGAAACCGGCGTCACGGTCCTTTTTGCCACGCACGATCGCTCGCTGCTCGACATCAGGCCGCGCCGCATCGTGGTGCTCGATGAAGGTCGCGTCACCGACGTTCAGCAAGGTCTGGCGAGCGAAGAGGCCATCACCAAGCTCAGGGTGGCGTAAAGATGGTCGAACGCGCTCTCCGGGCCGCTTTGGCCGACATCAAGCTGCACCTCTTGAGCGTGTTCAGCGTGGCGGTCGCATTCGTTTGTCTCGCGGCGACCATGCTCTTGGCCGTGAACATCGACGCCGTTCGCCACAAGTGGGCTGAAAGCGGGCGCGCCTCGGTCTACCTGGTGCCCGGCGTAGAAAGCACGACCGTCGACGTGGTGCGCAAGGCGCTTCAGGCCTCCAAGGGCGTGGCCAAGGTCGACTACGTGTCGCCCGAGCAGGCGCGCGCCGAGGTCAGCAATCAGTCCGACGACGAGGCGCTCTCCGGCTTGCCCGTGGAGGCCTTCCCCGCGTCGCTCGAGGTGACACTCGCGGGCAGCGACGCCGCCGCGCGGCTCACGAGCCTGCGGCAGAAGCTCGAAGCCCTACCCGCCGTCGAGCGTGTGGAAACGTACCAGGCGTGGGGCCAGCGACTGGACCGTCTGCTGTCCGGTGGCCTGACGGTTGGTCTCATCCTGCTCGTGGTCGTCCTGGCGGCGGTCGTCAGCGTGGTGGGCTCGACGATGCGGCTTGCTCTTTCTCGTCGCAGTCGTGAAGTCGACGTGCTCAAGCTGGTTGGCGCCACCGATTCTTACGTGCGCGGCCCCTTCGTGATCGAGGGCGCGGTGCAAGGTGCCATCGGTGCACTCCTGTCCGTGCTCATGACGGGCGTCTTGTTCCTCATCCTGCGCGACTCGTTCGATGCGGCGCTGGGCACGCTCTTGGGCGGTTCGCCGCGCTTTCTGCCGATCCTGCCTTGCATCAGCCTCGTCCTGCTCGGTGCCCTCTTGGGCGCGATGAGCTCGTACATGAGCTTGCGCCGCTTGCTCGGGAGCGAAGGGTGAAGCTCCGTTCGGCCGCGCTCTTGGCGGGTCTCTTCTTGGCTTCACCGGTGCGCAGCGAGCCTGCACTCCCCGAGCTGGATCTCGACAGTATCGGCCGCGACCTCGAGCGCATTCGCTTGGAGGAGCACTCGCTACGCAAGGTGCTCGAGCGCAGCCAGAGCGAGGAGGAACTCCTCCGGCAGCGCATCGTGCTTCGTGGTCGCGCGTACTACCGTTTGTCGCGTACTGGTCCGACGGGCGGGTTTTTCGAGCACGCCGTGCGTGTCGAGCGCTTGCGCAGCTCTCTCTTGATCGACCTCGAGCGGCTCGATCGCCTGGTGGGCGAGAAAAAGCGCGCGGATCGCTCGCTATCCGTACTGGCTCGCCGACGTGCTCCTTTGGAGGTGGAGGCCCGGGCTGCCGATCGAGCTCGGGACGCGCTCCTCGAGCAGTCCGAGCGCGAGCGTGCGTTCGAGCTTGCCTTCTCGAGCTCGCGGAGCGCGAGCCCGCACACGGCCGTGTACAGCGCTGGCGCCGACGTCGGGGCCCTCGCCGAGACGTTCGCCGCCATGCGGGGGCGCTTGCCTTTCCCCGTGCCCGGGCGCGCGGAGGTGGAGCCCGTGAAGTTGCCTCATGCGCAGGGCCCCGGCCTCTACATGAAGGCGTATCTCGGGGCGCCGGCTCGGTCCGTGTTCCCCGGTCGCGTTGCCTATGCCGACGACTATCCCGAGTACGGAAAGACGGTGCTCATCGATCATGGCGATGGGTACTTCACCGTCACCGCTGGCCTCGGCTCGATTGAAGTGCGCGTGGGTGAAGATTTGCCCGCCGGTGCGCGACTCGGCCTGTGCGGGGCAAGTGGCGGCCAGGGGCGCATCTACTTCGAAGTCAGGCAAGGCGCGCAGACGCTCGCGCCGGGCGAGTGGTTCGGCATCTAGTGCTTCGGCATCCAGGTTGAGCGCTCCCCGAGGCCAGGCTATCCATGGAATGATGAGAGGCCTGTCTTGGCGCCGCGGCTGGTTGGCCAGCGCCCACGTACTGCTCGTGATGTCGCTCCTCGGGACGTCTGCTCTGGCCCAGGAGTTCGCACCTCCGCGGGCCGAGTCGCCCCGGCCCGCCACCACCGCTCGGCCGGCTACCGCTCCTCCCTTCGCGCCGACGAATGCGGGAGCACCCCCGCCACGCCGCTTGCCCGTGCCCATGTTCCGGCCGGTGGCGCTGCCGGCTTTCCGAGATTTTCCGCCGCCACCCGGCTACATCGAGAAGGTGCAGCTCAATCGGGGTCTCCTCATTGCGGGCACCACCGTCTTTCTCACCACCTACGCGATTGGCATCGGGGCTGCCGCGGCGACCGGCTTCCAGCAGCAGAGCGGCTGGGTCGCCGCCCCGCTCGTCGGCCCCTTCATCGCGGCCGCACAGCGCGACTTCGACTGTAACGGCACCCCCAACACTCCAGCCGACGTCGAAGCCTGCCAAAGGCAGACGATTTCGGAGGCGGGCGCGGTGGCGGTGCTCGCCGGAATCGGCGTCGGCCACGTCCTCGGCCTCTCTCTTCTGGTGGCGGGCCTACTCGACCGACAGCGGATCTGGGTCCGGGACGATTTGGTGTCCGTGAACGTGCACGTCGGCCCTGGCGCCGGGGTCTTTCAGCTGAGCGGCCGATTCTGAGCGGCGGGCGGACGATTTCGGGCAACCGGGGCGGCGGGCGGCCGAACCGGTGCCAAGTGGCGACGAGTGGCGCCGTCACGTACCCTAATGAGAAGAGGGCCAGCGGCGGCGATAGCGCTGCGCGGCGCCTCGGGAGTGGCCAGATGGTGAAGCGCAAGGACCAGTCGGAATCGATCGAGGGCGCAGCGCGGCACCTCTCGGAACCGCACCTCTCCGGACGGCACCCTTCCGAGGCGGGAGTCGACGCTTCGGGCGTCGTTCAGGCCGGGCAGACGGACCTCGAGCTCTTGCGAGCGGGTCGCATCGACGTGGACGAGTACGTGCGGCGTCAGGCCGAAGCCGCGACCGCCCACCTGGTCGGCCATGTCTCGGCTGAGCGTTTGGCCGACCTGCGCGAGCTGCTCGCGGCGCAGGCCCTCCACGATCCCAGCCTCGAGGCGGTGCTGCAGGGCTTGAACGGTCGCGCCGCAGGTCTGCCCGTTTAGCCCGCGACCAGGGCGCTCGCCCGTGCACGATGGAGTTCGACTTTCAGCGTATCGATCAGCTTCCGCTCGTGGAGGTCGAACGAACGGCGGGACCTGTCGCCCTGGTCGTGCAGCGGCACCTCGCGAGCGTGGAGGCGCCGACCTTCGTGCTGGGCAGGAAGGCGTTTCGATTGGCGGTCGATCGTTTGCCGCCCGGGCATCGTCCGCTCGATTTGGTGGGCCAGGAACTCGATCTGGGCCGCGAGCTTCGTCGCGCTCGCGCGTACGAGCGCATGCGCGCCTCCATCGATCTCCTGCCGAGCCTTGCACTCGGTACGCCGCGCTGCCTCGTCTGGTCGAGCCCAGTCCTGCGACCGCGGAAGCGGACGTTTCCGGGGCTCGTGGCCCTCGTCGATGCACCGAGCGATCGAGTGGTGGAGGCGGTCACCGAGCTTTGGGCCGCCGTGTTCCTCGAGCCGGTGCTCGAGCGTGTGCCATCGCGTGTGCGACGACTGGAGCTGGCCGTCGGCGTCACCGAGGACACGCCGCAGGCGCGCGCTCTCTTGCTCGAGGCACTCGAGAAGGGAGCGTCCGACGTCGAGCGCACGCTGCCGCCGCCAGCGCAGGGCGCTTGGCCGAGTCCCCCACTGGCCTTCGACCGTAGCCTCGAGCGTCTGCGCGCGCAGGCTCGTCGTCCGGCGTTGAAGCGGGCGTTTGGCGCGCCGATCCTGACGCTGCCGCTCGGTCGCTCCGGCCCGGGACTCGACCGCGAGCAGGTGGATCTGCTCGTCGGACGGCAATCGGGGGGCATTGGTGCTGCCGTGGCGCGTGACCTCGTGGGGCCCGTCGACACGGAGCCGAGATCAGCCGCGGCCACGGATCGCCCGCTCGACTGGGCGCGGCTCGGCGCGCAGGTAGCCCTGCACGTGGCGCAGATGACGGAGCTCGGCCGTGAGGTGGAACGCATCGCGGCTCGTGCGGAGCGCCGGCACGATTGGCTGGTCGAGATGGATTTGCAGCTTTTGCCCGACGACGGGCTCCGCACCACGCTCGAAGAGCAGCTCACCTTGGTACCGGCCGTCACGGACCTGGCGCTTCGCGCTGCGCTCGCGTCGGCGCGACTGTCGCGTACCTACGCGGCGCTGACTGGCGCCGATGTGCACGAGCTCGACCTCGGCGTGCGCTTTCCACTCACGGACTTGCTCGTCGACTTCCACACGGCAGGCGAAGAGCTCCTGGCGAACCGCACCGTGTCGGGCGCGGCGGGGTCGGACGCGGCAGGGTCGGGCACTACGGGGTCGGACGCGGCGGGGTCGGACGCGACGGTGCTCGAAGCGGCCGTCGAGTACGTGGCCGAACGCCATCTGCACGTCTTCCCCAGGCAAGGCCAAGCGGAGCGAGCGGAGCTCGCGCGCGCCTTCGTCTGGCTGGCCCGAGCTGGAGCAGCGGGCGCATCCGTCGAGCGGCGGATCGAGATGGCGCGTGTGCGTGGCGACGAGGTTGCGGCAGAGTTCGAGTCACGACTGCCGCGGCTCGTGGCGCCGCGACTGTCTCCACTGCGCTCTCTGGTGGTGGGTGCAAGTCAGCTGCGAGAGCGCGCTCGGCAGCTCGAGGTGCTGGCTGACGCGATGCTGCGTGCGGTCGCGCTCGAGGTCGACCGTCGCTTGCCCCGCCTGGAGCCGGGATTGCCGGAGGGCTCCGTTTGGCACTGCCACGTCCAAGAGATCTTGGCGACGGTCGACCTCCGCGGCACCAGTTTGGAGGCGCGCGTCCGCTCACGCAGTCAGGGCGAGACGGGCTACTACGCGGCCACGGACGTTCGGCAGCCGCGCCCGCTCGCCTTCGCGGGTGAGCGTCGCGCCGTTCCGCTCGCCCGCGCGCGTGCCCTCGATCGCGCCGTCTGGCTCTTGCTCGATCCGTGGAGCGTCGACTACCGCGGACGCGACCTCGATACGCTGCCCAGCTTGGCCCGGGCTCTGGGTTTGCGCTGGCCGCCGCCCGAGCGCGCTGCCCCCTGAGCCGGCCGGACGTCGCACTGCCCCCTGAGCCGTCCGGACGTCGCACTGCCGGGCATTGCCCGGAGCCGCGTTCCGCGGCACGTTTGCGCGCGGGCATGAGAGAGCATTCGCGAGCACGAGGTCAGTTCGCTCCACGGAGACCGGCGGAGCTTGGCCGCGTTGCACGCTCCATTCTGTGGACGGCTGGGCTGCCGTTCCTGCTTGCGAACTGTACCAAGCCGGTCCCACTGACCGAGCTGCCCAACATCTCCATCCCGATTGAGCGGCAGCCGCCGCCCGGTGATGCACCGCCGCCCAAGAAGCCAGAGCCTGCGGCACCACCAGCGGTGCATCAAGCGCCCGATCCGACCCCCGTGCGCAGTGCCGAGCAGGTGGACCTGCTCCTCCGCTTCGAAGGCGGCAAGCTGCATCTCGTGCACAGCGAGCACGTCACCTTGCCCCAGGCAGAGTCGACACCGCGGCGCATGGGCCGATTTGCGGCCGAGCTGTGGCTCGGAACGGAGCTGCTCGAGCGCCTGCGCTTCGAGGTTCCGCTCCTGGAGGCAGAAGGCGGTGAGGCCATCGAAGGTGGACTCAAGGCGGACGTGAAGATTCGCTTGCCATCACTCGAGCGCGCGAACCGGCTGGAGATCGTCGATCGCAAGACCGAGGAGCGTGTGACGCTCGTCTGGCCCTTGCCCTGAGTGCCACGTCTGTTTGCGCTCTAGTCATTCGCGTTAGACACTGCGGCCTGTCATGCAGTGCGAGAGTTGCGGACACGAGAACCTGGACACCGCCCGCTTTTGCGCGGGTTGCGGGGTGCTCCTCAGTCACGAGACCGAAGGAGCATGGATCGGTCGCCTGGTGGGCGGCCGCTTCCGCGTGACGCGCGTGCTCGGCGAGGGCGGCATGGGGGTCGTCTACGCAGCCGAGCAGCAGATGGGGTCGACGGTGCGCAAGGCCGCCATCAAAACGCTCCATCCGCACTTGTCCAAGGACCCGTCGGTGCTGGCTCGATTCCACCGAGAATGCGGCACCGTGGCTCAGCTCGAGCATCCGAACACCATCAAAGTGTTCGACTTCGGCGCCGAAGCCGACGGCACGCTCTACATCGCCATGGAGTTCGTCGAGGGCCGCTCGCTCGACAAAGTCATCGAGGAAGAAGGGCCGCTCTTGCCGCCGCGCGTGGTCGACATTCTCGACCAGATCGCTGGCGCCCTGCATGAAGCGCACGAGCAGGGCATCGTGCACCGCGACTTGAAGCCCGAAAACGTGATTCTCGGTGAAAAGCTGGGCAAGCACGACTTCGTCAAGGTGCTCGACTTCGGCATCGCTGCCCGCAGCGAGTCGTCGGATCGTCAAAAGGAGCAGAAGCTCACTCAGCAGGGCATGGTGCTCGGCACTCCTCCTTACATGAGTCCCGAGCAGTTCACGGGAGCGGAGCTCGATCGTCGATCTGACATCTATTCGCTCGGCGTCATGACCTACGAGATGCTGACGGGCACTCTGCCGTTCAACGCGACGACTCCCTGGCAATGGGCCACCGAGCACATGACGGCCCAGCCTTTTCCGATTGAGCAGCGGCCGACTGGGTACGGCGTACCCAAGTCGATGCGCGACGCCGTCATGCGTGCGCTGGCCAAGCATCCTGGCGAGCGGCCTGCCACGGCGCTCGAGTTCGTCGGCGCGCTGCGCGCTGGCCTGGCGGGCGCTGCCGTCAGTGTGACCGGTCCCACACAGGCGATGCAGGCCGTGGCGCCGAGCTCGCGTGCGGGAGTCGAGACGTCGGCCCAAACGGGCGTCATGCCGATGGAGCAAGCGGCCCTCCTTCGCGCGGCTGATCCGCCGTCCACCGAAGCGGGCCTCTCGGCCATGCAGCCGACGGCGCAGCCGCGCCGCTCGAACGTGGGGCTTTTGGTAGCGGCGGTCGCCGGCGTGGTCGCTCTAGGCGCCGGCGCCTGGTTCGTCGGGGCCGGGCCCGGTTCGGGCTCCGCGGCGGGGCCTGAAGCCGAAGCCACCGGTGGCACCGCGCCCACCGCCGAGGTGACGCCTCCAACACCGGCTCCCCCACCGCCCCCAGTGGCCGTTCCGCCTCCGGCGCCGTCGACGCAGGTTTCCCCGGTCACGAGCGCCACGCCGCCCGACCCGGTTCCCACCAAGACTCCGAGCGCTCCGCCGTCGACCAGCACTCCGTCGAAGACTCCCTCCACGCCGGCCGTAGCGCCGGTCCCGTGCTCGGAGTGCATCAGCCTGGCCAGCTCGGGCAGCTGGAGCCGTGCTGCGCAGGCCTATTCCAGTTGCGATGCAACTGGCAAGAAGCAGTGCTCAGCCATGGCGCGGCGCGCGGCCACCGAGCAGGTCGAGGCGGCGGCTGCCGCCAAGAAGTGCTCTCAGGTGCCGACCATCATGCGTCACGCCACGAGCATGGATGCCGCCACGTCGCGCCTTCGCACGGCGGCAGAAAAGTGCAAGTAGGCTGCCACGGGGCCATCCGACGTGAATTCCGACAAAAGCGGAATATGTCGAGGTGAGCTTTCTTGACTGGTGGCCTGCTCGGCACTTAGATCGGGGCGTCCCGGGGCGAGAAGTTCCTACGACGTATGACCATCCGAATGACCTGGTCCCAGCTCTGTAGCTCGGACGACTTTCACGGACTCTGGGTAGCGCTCGACAACTGCCGCTACGATCGCGCGACGCACCGCCCCCTCGAAGGAGACGTCGTCGATGCGGACCCGGAACT